>Ga0209709_10000063_pt1 | contig 93726 bp, 81 predicted proteins | sample ArcticOcean_MG_C_2_FD_187435 | JGI IMG/M metagenome (GOLD analysis project Ga0209709, IMG submission 187435) | Marine microbial communities from western Arctic Ocean - ArcticOcean_MG_CB4_136 (SPAdes) (version 2) | ecosystem: Environmental > Aquatic > Marine > Oceanic | place: Arctic Ocean...
TTGGTTATTTACAACAAGACCTGCCAGATCGCGAAGATTTGTGTGTCAACGAGTTAGTCGCTATGGGTATGGGCGAGGTTTACGACTTACGTAAACGCCATGAAGAAATTGCTATGGGTGAGTTAGACGACAAGGCCATGAAACAGCTAGAAGTTGTGAGTCATCGAATTGATGAATTAGATGGTTGGCAAATGGAACCTAAGGTCGAACGCATATTGACCCGCCTTAAGTTAGATGGCACGCAAATTCTTAGCCAGCTGTCAGGCGGTTGGAGAAGGCGTGTAGCCTTAGCCAGAGCCTTGGTCTCTGAACCCACCTTGTTGTTATTAGATGAGCCTACCAACCACTTGGATATATTGGCCATAGAATGGTTAGAGAAACAGTTGCTGGACTTTAATGGCGCCATCATTTTTATCACTCACGACCGTAGTTTCTTGCAAGTATTGGCCAACAAAATTGTAGAACTAGACCGTGGCCACTTAAACTACTTTCCAGGTGGTTACGAACGATTCTTAGCCTACCGTGATCAGCAATTGATGGAGGAAGATCGTCATAATGCTTTGTTCGACAAAAAGCTAGCCCAAGAGGAAGTGTGGATTCGCCAAGGCATCAAGGCCCGTCGTACCCGTAATGAAGGCCGTGTGCGGGCGCTAGAATCACTGCGTAAAGAGCGTGGCGATCGCCGCGAGCGCCAGGGCAATGTGAAATTACAACATGCTCAAGCTGCTAAATCTGGTCAGCTTGTGTGTGAACTAGAAAATGTCAGTCATGGTTATGGTGAGCAAAAGCTGATCAAGAATTTTGACTTAAACCTGCTTAAACTAGACCGTATTGGTCTTGTGGGAGCCAACGGCGTGGGTAAATCTACCTTACTTAAAGTAATTCTGGGTGAGCTAAAACCTAATTCTGGTACGGTCAAGCGTGGCACCAAGTTAGAAGTCGCCTATTTTGACCAATTACGCGATCAGTTAGACCTTACTAAAACCGTAATGGATAACCTTGCTGAAGGTCGAGAAAGTATCAACATTAACGGCAAAGAACGCCACGTCATGAGCTACTTGGGTGATTTTTTGTTTTCTCCCAAACGTGTGCGTAGCCCAGTGAGTAGCCTTTCTGGTGGTGAACGTAATCGTTTGTTGCTGGCTCGCTTATTCAGTAAGCCGTCAAATATGTTGGTATTGGACGAACCGACTAACGATCTCGATATTGAAACCTTAGAGTTATTGGAAGAAATGTTGGCTAATTACCCAGGCACTGTGCTGCTAGTAAGCCATGATCGTGCGTTCTTGGACCGTGTGGTGACTTCGTGTTTAGTATTTGATGGTCAAGGTCATATCACCGATTCCGTAGGTGGATACAGTGATTGGGTTAGGCGTGGTGGCAAGCTACAAGCCCCTACAGTGCAAGGGCATAGCAAACCAACAGGAATGGCGGCAACGCCACTCAAGGCTAAAGATAAAGTGAAGCCGGTCGTTAAGCTAAGCTATAAAATTCAGCGTGAGCTAGATTTATTGCCAGCCCAAGTTGAGGCGTTAGAATTAGACCTTGAAACCTTGCAGAATGAAATTGGCCATGCCGACTTCTATAATAAGGGTCAGGATCATGTGAGTGCACGCCTAGCACAGTTAGAAATTCAGGAGGCCGGCCTAGAGAAGGCTATGGATAGGTGGTTAGAAATCGAGGCCACCCAAGAGGGCTAAACCCTTACTGCTAACACATCACAAGTTGCACCGTGTAAAATGCCATTAGGGGTAGAGCCTAGCAATAGGGCTAGACCATGACGGCCATGGCTTCCCACTAAAATGAGGTCTGTACTGAGCTCATTAGCTACCCGGTGCACTTCTGTTTCAATATGGCCAGACACCAGTAATTGATTTGCATCACCTAGGTTATGTTTTTTCACAAAAGCACTCATGCGTTGTTCAGCGTGTTCATGCAATTGTTTTTGTATGGCAGATAAATCCATTGGTATATCACCGCCATAGGCGTAACTTAATGGATCTGTGACATGGATTAGGGTGAGCTTTGCGTCGTTTTGTAAAGCTATTTGATGGGCTTTTTCAACTACCTTATCAGCCTCTTCGTTAAGGTCTATGGCGGCTAAAATATTTTGATAAATACTCATCTTGGGGTCTCCTAAGTGGTTTAAAAAAGTGTACCACAGTTATTTTTTGTTTATGATTTTACCAAAAATGGGTTGATATGTTCAAACCTTTGTTAAACATTAGCCGATATTTTTTATTTAGTGTGTGGAGTTGTCGTGGAAATAAAGTCGATTATCGTGATCTTGGTATGCTTGTCCCTAATTGGATCTGTGGCGTGGGTTATGCCGACACCGTTACAACGAGCCCAAGCAAAGATACGCCATCTAGCCATGGCTAAAGGCTTACAGATTAAAGTGGGTAAGCTGCAAGGGCCAAGGGAACAGGGTGAAGTTGCCCCACAAAGTCATTTGGCCACCAGTTACGGCCTACCACGACCGAACAGCCGCAACAGGGCTGGTGGTATTAATGCTATCAAAAAAGCAACGTGGGAAATATTTAAAGCAGGGGGGCTTCATACCAAAGGTTTGCCCCAGGGTTGGTGCTGGAATCGTGGCGAAGGCGCCCTAAAGTCTGAACAGTTAAGCTATTTATCCAAACTGATCGAGCAGTTACCTAGCGATGTTTACGCTCTTGGTGTTACACCCATTACGGCACAGGCTTATTGGTACGAAAAAGCTACGCCAGAACAACTAGACGACTTAGAAAAAGTATTAAAAGAGTTGGCTTTGGACAACTTTTAAAACCTCAGCGTTGCTTTGTGGTTCTAGAGTCATGGTTGACTTTGCCTCAGGCTAGTTTAAAGTCCTATCACTGTTTCAAACAAGCGTATGAAATTACCCCTTTAGTGGTATCATAAGCCCGTTAAATTCACCCAAGGAGTCCATGCATGATCTATGCAGGTAACGCCATTCAGGTAGAGATGCACGACCATCAGTTAGCTAAACTAACCTTCGACCTTAAACACCAGTCAGTAAATAAGCTTAATGCTGCAACATTAAGTGAGTTGCAACAAGCCATTGCTGCCATTGCTGGTGCCAGTGGCGTGAAAGGTCTAATGCTAATCAGTGACAAATCCACCTTCATTGTAGGTGCAGACATTACTGAGTTTTTGCACTTCTTTGGTATCGAAGAACAAGATTTAATCGATGCTAATATGAAGGTAAATGAGACCTTTAGTGCCCTAGAAGATCTACCGATGCCCACTGTGTCACTTATTAATGGTTTGGCATTAGGTGGTGGTTTTGAAGTGTGTTTAAGCACTGATTACCGCATTATGACTGCCGACGCCAAAGTAGGCTTGCCAGAAGTAAAGCTAGGCATCTTTCCAGGTTGGGGCGGTACCGTGCGTTTGCCCCGACTCATTGGTTTAGATAATGCCATTGAATGGATCTGTGGTGCTAACGAAAAGAAATCGGCAGCTGCCCTTAAAGATGGAGCAGTAGATGCCGTTGTAGCAAGTGATCAGTTATTAGAAGCTGGTGTGCACTTGCTCAACCAATGCATTGCTGGCGATCTGGATTATCAAACCAAGCGTGCTGCTAAAATTGCTAAGCTGCCTTTAGCTCCTTTGGAACAGATGATGGCCTTCGAAACCTCCAAAGGTTTTGTAGCAGGTAAAGCAGGCCCCCATTACCCAAGCCCGCTAACAGCCATTAAAACCATGCAAAAGCATGCAGGTATGACTCGTGATAAGGCACTAGCTGTGGAAGCTAAGGGTTTTGCAAAAATGGCACAAACACCAGTGGCTGCCAACCTAGTGGGCATTTTTCTTGCCGACCAATACCTTAAGCGCACAGTTAAAGCTTTAGCACCCAAAGCGACTAAAGTTGAGCAAGCAGCGGTATTAGGTGCCGGCATTATGGGTGGTGGAATTGCCTACCAGTCAGCCTATAAAGGCATCCCTATCGTCATGAAAGACATCGCTGAGTCAGCTATTCAATTGGGCTTGGATGAAGCCACAGGTATTTTAGAGAAGCGCGTTAGCCGTGGCCAGATGAAGCCTGCTCAAATGGCTAAAGTACTTAATAACATTCGCCCAACGTTAAACTATGCAGATGTTGCTAACGTTGATTTGGTGGTAGAAGCCGTAGTGGAAAATCCCATGGTAAAGGGCATTGTGTTAGCTGAAATAGAAGACCAAGTAAAAGACAGTGCTGTGATCACCTCTAACACCTCTACTATTTCAATTAATCTCCTAGCTAAGAGCCTAAAAGACCCAACCCGTTTTTGTGGTATGCACTTTTTTAACCCAGTTCACAAAATGCCCTTGGTTGAAGTGATCCGTGGTAGTCAAACCACTGATGAAACCATTGCTACAACAGTGGCTTACGCCAACGCTATGGGCAAAAAACCTATTGTTGTGAACGACTGTCCAGGTTTCTTTGTAAACCGTGTATTGTTCCCTTATTTTGGTGGCTTTGGTATTTTGTTAGAGCAGGGCATCGATTTTATCCGCGTTGATAAGTTGATGGAGCGTTTTGGCTGGCCTATGGGCCCAGCCTATTTACTTGATGTGGTGGGTATTGATACGGCTCACCATGCCCAAGCTGTCATGGCAGAAGGTTTTCCAGAGCGTATGGCGGGGCAAGGTGAGGCTGCGATCGATTTAATGTTCAAAGAGCAGCGTTTCGGCCAAAAAAACAAGCTTGGTTTTTACGCTTATGAAAAAGACAAAAAAGGTCGTTTACAAAAACAAGTAGATAAATCCTTGGTCGAAAAACTTGCTGGTTTATGTGCTAATCCGGTGGAGCTAATTGACGAAAAAATAATTGATCATTTGATGATTCCATTATGTCTAGAAGTAGCCCGTTGTCTAGAAGAGGGTATTGTGGCCACTCCTGCTGAAGCAGATTTGGCTCTAGTTTATGGTATTGGCTTCCCACCATTCTTGGGTGGTGCGCTAAAGTACATGGACACCATTGGGTTACAAGCCTTTTGTGATAAGGCTGATGCCTTGGCTGCTGCAGTTAGTCCACTGTATTTAGTACCCACACAAATGCGTGAAATGGCCGCCCAAGGTGAAACATTTTATGGCAAGCTACAACCTGCTCACTAAATTCGGAGAGAAACATGCAATTACAAGCCAATGATATTGTTGTGGTAGATGGTGCGCGTTCTGCTATGGGCCGCTGCAAAGGTGGTGCATTTAGAAATGTACGTGCAGAGAACTTATCTGCCGCAGTGATTGACGGTCTTTTTGCTCGCAACCCAGAGCTTAACCCTGCTCACGTAGAAGACGTGATCTGGGGTTGTGTAAACCAAACCTTAGAGCAAGGCTTTAACGTCGCCCGTAACGCCGCTTTATTAAGCGTTATTCCTCATACTGTAGCCGCTCAAACTGTGAACCGTTTGTGTGGTTCTTCTATGGCCGCGTTACATACAGCAGCGCAAGCTATTGCCACAGACAATGGAGATTTCTTTGTTGTGGGGGGTGTAGAACACATGGGCCATGTGGCTATGAACCACGGTGTTGATATTAACCCTGCCGGCAGTAAGCATGCAGCAAAAGCTGCCATGATGATGGGCTTAACGGCTGAATTATTAGGTAAAATGCATGGCATTAGCCGCGAGATGCAAGATGAGTTTGCGGTACGTTCGCATCGCCTAGCCCATGAAGCTGCAGAAAATGGTGACTTCGATCGTGAAATTATCGCAATTGAAGGCCACGATGCTGAAGGTCGGCTCATTAAAGTAGATCGTGACGAAGTTATTCGTGCGGATACAAATCTCGAGTCTTTGTCAAAGTTACGCCCTGTGTTTGACCCTAAGAACGGTACCGTTACTGCAGCTACGTCTTCAGCCCTTTCGGATGGTGCTTCGGCCATGTTGTTAATGTCTGGTGCCAAAGCTTTGGAGCTAGGTCTTAAGCCTTTAGCTCGTATTAAATCGATGGCTGTGGCAGGGTGTGACCCCTCAATTATGGGGTATGGCCCGGTGCCTGCCACTAAAAAAGCCCTAAAACGTGCAGGTTTAACCATTGAAGATATTGGGGTAATAGAGCTTAACGAAGCCTTCGCAGCTCAAGCATTACCGGTATTAAAAGACCTTAAGCTGATCGACAAAGTTGAAGAAAAAGTCAACTTGCACGGTGGTGCTATTGCGCTAGGCCACCCTTTAGGTTGTTCTGGTACACGAATTGCTGTGAGCTGCTTAACGCGTATGCAAAAACAGGATTCGCAGTTTGGTTTAGCCACTATGTGTATTGGTATGGGCCAAGGTATTGCGACGGTATTTGAACGTTTGTAAACATTAGTTCCACAAACCCCAATAAATTCAAAAGGCTGGTTATCTAGCCTTTTGTGATTTTGTTATGTGATATTGCTTGCTTTTTGCACCAAAAAATGGAATTTTAAAGAATAGCCCCCTCAACAAAGGCTTGACCTTCTCAGATATGTGCCTAAACTTAGGCGCCTTAAAGCTGCCGCGATGGATGCGGTGAATACGTACTTATTGGAATAAAACTGCATGGGTAAGTCCCTCGTTATTGTCGAATCACCAGCCAAAGCTAAAACTATCAATAAATACCTGGGTTCAGATTTTATTGTAAAGTCGAGTGTTGGCCATATACGGGATTTGCCAACTAGTTCTCCTCCAGGCATTGCAGACCCTAAAGCGCGCGCCGCCGAGGCTGCCAAGGTTCGTAATATGGACCCTGATGATAAGGTCATTTACAAGCAAGCCAGATCCCGCAAACAGCTCGTTAGGCGCATGGGTATCGATCCGGAAAACGATTGGCGGGCCGATTACCAGATACTCCCTGGTAAAGAAAAAGTAGTAGAAGAATTACGTCGTCTTGCCAAAGACGCTGACATTATTTACCTTGCGACGGATTTGGATAGAGAAGGAGAAGCCATTGCATGGCACCTTCGTGAAGCTATTGGTGGAGATCAAAGCCGCTATCAGCGGGTAGTATTTAACGAAATCACTAAAACGGCGATCCAGGCCGCCTTTGCTGATCCTGGCGAATTAGACATGGATCACGTCAACGCCCAACAAGCACGACGATTTTTAGATCGAGTTGTGGGCTTTATGGTGTCGCCTCTACTGTGGGCAAAACTTGCCCGTGGATTATCAGCCGGTCGGGTTCAATCTGTTGCTGTGAAGTTGGTAGTAGAACGAGAGCGCATAATTCGTGCCTTTGTGCCCGACGAATATTGGGAGCTAAAAGCGGATGTTACCAATAACGAAAACAAACCTCTGTTATTGCAAGTTCATAAACAACAAGGTGACGAGTACAAACCTGTTAACCAACAACAAAGTGAAGCCGCCGTTACTTTGTTGGAAAAACAAAAATTTATAGTACAGCAGCGCCAGGATAAACCGACTTCGAGCAAACCATCGGCGCCTTACATTACTTCTACACTGCAACAAGCGGCGAGCACGCGCTTAGGTTTTGGTGTGAAAAAGACCATGATGTTGGCTCAGCGACTTTATGAAGCGGGTTATATTACATACATGCGCACGGACTCGACTAGCTTGGGTAAAGAAGCGGTAGGTAATTGTCGTGATTATATCGAAAAAAGTTACGGTAAAGAGTATCTACCAGCTGCCCCAATAGGGTATTCAAGTAAAGGTGGTGCGCAGGAGGCTCACGAAGCTATACGGCCGTCTGTGGTGGCGCTGAAGTCAACTCAGCTGACTGGTATGGAGCGTGACTCGGAACGTCTGTATGAGCTTATTTGGCGTCAATTTGTGGCCTGTCAAATGGTGCCTGCCCAATTCACCAGTACCAGCATCTTCGTGGAAGCGGGTGACTTTAGTTTACGCACACGTGGTCGCATTATGCGTTTTGATGGTTATTCCCGAGTTCAGCCTAGTGCTAGTAAGAAAGATGAAGATGTGATCTTACCTGATGTGAATAAAGGTGATGTGCTAACACTTAAACAGCTAACACCCAGCCAGCACTTTACCAAGTCTGCCCCAAGATTCTCCGAGGCTAGTCTCGTTAAAGAGCTTGAGAAGCAAGGTATTGGCCGACCCTCAACCTATGCCAGTATTATTTCTACCATCCAAGACCGTGGCTATGTAATGGTTCAAAATCGTCGTTTTTATGCGGAAAAGATGGGTGATATTGTTACTGATCGGTTAGAAGAAAACTTCTCTGACTTAATGGATTATTCATTTACCGCCAACATGGAGCAGCGCTTAGATAGTGTGGCTAAAGGCGAGACCGAGTGGAAACGTCTGCTTAATGCCTTTTATAAGGCCTTTACTCGTAAGTTGAGTATCGCTGAAGCAGAAGATGGTATGCGTGCTAACACGCCAACCCTAACAGACATAGAATGCCCTAGCTGTAGCAAAGTAATGAATATTCGTACGGCGTCTACGGGCGTATTTCTGGGTTGTTCTGGCTATGCTTTACCGCCCAAAGAGCGCTGTAAAGAAACCATAAATCTGGTATCTGGTGATGAAGTGGTTGCCGTGGATGCTGATGATGAAGCAGAATCACGGTTACTCATTAAAAAACATCGCTGCAAAATTTGTGATACTGCAATGGATGGCTACTTAATAGATGCTAAACGCAAACTGCATGTCTGCGGTAATAATCCAGATTGTAGTGGTTTTGAAATAGAAGCTGGAGAGTACCGCATTAAAGGTTACGATGGCCCGCTAATTCAATGTGATAAATGCACAGCCGACATGCACCTAAAAACCGGGCGTTTTGGTAAATACTTCGATTGTTCCAATAGTGAATGTAAAAATACCCGAAAACTGTTGCGTAGTGGTGAAGCTGCGCCGCCAAAAATGGATCCAATTCCTATGCCAGAATTGGCCTGTGAAAAAGTGGATGACCATTACATTTTGCGTGATGGCGCCGCAGGTCTATTCTTAGCAGCCAGTAAATTCCCTAAAAACCGTGAAACTCGTGCGCCTTTACTAGCGGAAATTTTGCCCCATAAAGAAGCGCTAGATCCTAAGTACGCCTTTTTACTCAAAGCACCAGTAAAAGACCATGAAGGTAATCCTTCCATCGTTCGATATAGTCGCAAGACAAAAGAGCAGTATGTCATGTCAGAAGTAGACAAGAAGGCTTCTGGATGGCGTGCAATGTATGTGAGTGGCAAGTGGGTGGAAGAAGTGCCAGTTAAAAAAGTAGCTAAAAAGGCGGTGAAAAAACCGGCTAAAAAAGCATCTGCCAAAACAGCTGACTCAAAAAAATAGCATGGCAGTTCAAGACCAGTGGTTAAGGGCCAGTCAACACCGGCTGGCGTTTAGCACAAGCTTATGGCAAAACCTATTATCTAGCTATGGCGACATAGAAAATCCCCATTACTGGCGCCAGCGTCCCGAGCGTATGGCCTACCAATATGCCATTGTTGATCACCTTTTAAGTGCAGCAAAACACCTCGTTCAGGCTATTTTAAAGCAATTAGCTAATACTCGTTTTGATGATATTTCCTCACTCACATGGGTGGAAATTGAAGATTTGTTAGTTAAACAAGAATTCCTATCCCCAGAAGCTCAGCAAATATTGTTATTGATGCAAGAGGGTGATTGGGCGGCTTGGATTCAGCTGCAGCAGCAAACCGATTTTAGCGTTATGACTAGGCCAGAAGAGCAGTCTGAACAATTGATTATGAGCCACTCAGAAGGTGATTTAACTAATCCAGATTATTGGCCAGTAGCGCGCTGGTTAAAGGATTTAGATAACTTACAGGTCTCTATAAGGGACTCTATGGAGGAGTGTTAACCTAGTAGCCTATCTGAAAGTGATTATATGTCAGATTTGAGCTGGTCTAATACGGCCATCGTGTCTGCATCCTGTTCTTTTATGTTAATGGCAACTCGGTATTGGAAAAAGTTTACAAAGTCTGGTACCTCATTACAGGCCACCAAACAGTCATCACCAACGAGTACTGGCCAGCGCGCCACCCGTTCAAGATTAATCATTTGCGCTTGAATACAGCCATCGCTATACAAACGCCAGCTAAATACCTCGGACATCGAAAAACTATCAAAGTTATCGGCGGTAAATACGGCGTGGCTGCCACATGTGTCAGGCAGTTCTTGCACCACAAATACCGTATCATCTACTTCAAAATCAAAGTAATCTGCTGCAGTAATTAGCTCAATACATTTGTGCTCTGGAACTTGTGGCACAGTTTGATCAAGGCCAGGGTCATAGTAACCCTGAAAGAAGCCTTTGTTAGGACTGTTTAGATCAGCACAGATAATGAGTTCATCAAACCAGGGAATCATGCCAGCAAAGGAGCCGTCATCTAATAGCGCCCAAAATAAGATATTAACAGAAAATAACTCTTGGCCTGGCGTAGGGTGGCCATGCTCGTTGGAGTAGAGCACTTCAAAGCCATCAAGCTCAGGTGCTAATCGCACCACCTTAGGGTGGGATTGAGTTTGATGTTCTTGGCCGCTAAAAAGATCTATAACCTTGGCGGTGGGTGCTACAGTGGACATGATAATATCCTCTAAGAAAACCGATTATAACGATATATTAGTACGATAATGCTTAACTTAGGTACATGGATTATAGGCAAGGATAGCCGTTTTCTGCAACCCTAAGACTCAAGTTTGTGTAAAAAGCTCAAATATATAGCCCTTGAGTCAATCAATAGGTACAATGTCCAACGCAATGAAAAGACTCAGCTTTAATAGTATAGGATAACAGTGACTGATTCTAAGCTAACCAATGTAGGGACATTAAAGCTAACTCAGAAGCTTTCAGAGCGTATTAAAAATCAACAAAAATTTCTGGCACAGGCGCAACGGCAGGTTGAAGTTCTAAGGCAAGAACATCAACAGCTGCAGCAGCTTCTTGAGCAACACTGAAACCAGACGTTTTATAGGTAATCAAATTCAAGATATTATGACCAGCACAAGTGAACTACCTACCACAGAAATATCTCCTGCCCCAGCGCAAGCCGCGCTTTCAGAAACAGCAAAGTCAACGGTATCTGAGCCCATTACGACAGAGCCAGTTACACCTGAACTAACTGCAGCTGAACGTAAAAAAGCTAAAAGCCGTGCTGCAAACCGTGCAGCTGTTGAGTTATTAAGTGAAACGTACCCACAAACATTTTCTTTTGCCCAGCCTAGGCCGCTTAAAATTGGTATTCAGGAAGATTTGGTTGCTGATGGCAAACTAAGCCAAACTAAGATTAAGCGTGGCTTGGCTAGTTATGTGCGGGCTTTTGGTTATTTAAAATCGCAAACGGATGCGGCGCCACGTATCAACTTGTTAGGCGAAGCTGAAGGTGCTGTAACAGCTGATGAAGCGGCCCACGCAATAACTAAGCTGCCACCACCTCGTAAGCCACGGCCGAGTGCTAAAAAGCGGCCTACGCAGGCTCATAATAAGCCCAAGCAGAATACCCAGCCTAAAGGTCATAAAGCTGAAGCCAAGATTGAAAAAGCCCCAAGTCCGTTTGATGGTTTGAATGAAGGGCAGCGCATGGCGAGTAAGTTAGATTTATTGCTCAATAAGAATAAGCATTAGTCGTTAGCTTACACTAGGCCTTAAAAAACCGAGCATTGCTCGGTTTTTTTATATGGTAGATAAACTGATGGCGGATTAGGTGTTGTCGGAAATAAACGCCAACAAATCAGATTTAGCTAAAGCGCCTACTTTTGTACCTGCAACTTCACCATTGTTAAATAACATTAAAGTGGGGATACCACGTACGCCGAAGCGAGCTGCAATTTCACTGTTTTCGTCAACGTTGATCTTGCATACCTTAATGCTACCTTCAAATTCAGCTGCAACATCTTCTAAAATAGGTGCAATCATTTTGCATGGGCCACACCAAGGTGCCCAAAAGTCGAGTAATACAGGGACATCTGCATTGGTTACGTCTAGGTCAAATGTGGCATCTGTTACAGCGTGAGTTAGTTCGCTCATGGTCTTCTCTTAATTAGGTTAGTTATGGTTATGATACGTGGTTTTGAAGTAAAACTCAGTAGCATTAAGCCGCCAAAGGGTAACTTTTTAATTCTGCTAAAGGGTATATAGTGGCGCTGAGAAATAATTCAACCTAGCTCGGCTGCGGCAAAGGTTTAGTTAGAACTCGCCATAGGCGCAGGCACAACAATAGTGCTGACACACTCAGGCCAAAAATGATGCCAATCCAAAAGCCTGATGCGCCCATTGCTGGATACATCAAATCAGTCATAGCCAATACGTAGCCAAGGGGCAAGCCAATTAACCAATATGAAATGAAAATAAATAATAATGGTTTAGCCGTGTCTTTGAAACCACGTAAGGCTCCGGTAGCGGCGATTTGTAATGCGTCTGACAACTGAAACAAAGCTGCAAAAATAAATAGGCTTGCCGCAATTTCTATAACTATAGGTTCGGTAGTGTAAATGCCAGATAAGGTGACTGGTAGCATGAGCATGAGCAAACAGGTAAAGCTCGATACACCTAAGGCTAGGCCAAAACCAACTAGCACAGAACGTTTTACTTGGTCTGGTAAGTTGCCACCAATGCCATGGCCCACACGTATGGTGAGGGCCATGCCAATGCTTAATGGGAGTATGAAACACATGCTGGTAAAGTTGAGCACCAGTTGGTGAGCGGCAACAATGTCAGCCCCTAGTGGGGCTAACATTAAAGCCCCTATGGCGAACATAGTCGCCTCTATAAAAATAGAAAAACCAATAGGTAAACCCACTTTTAGAATTTTAAGTTGAGTGTTGAGCTGTGGCCAATCAAATTGTGTAAACATGGCACATTGATGATAAGCAGGTTTAGCATACACATAGATCGCCATGCCAATAACGCTGGCCCATAGACTTATAGCGGTAGCCCAACCACAGCCTTCACCACCCATTTCCGGCACACCAAACTTTCCGTAAATAAAGATGTAGTTCAAAGGGATATTGATCATCAAACCCAACAAGCTAAAATACATCATGGGCTTAGTAATACCCAATCCTTCACTAAAGCTACGCAGGCTTTGCATAATGGCCACAGCAGGTAAACTTAAGGCCGCTGCATGTAAATAACGTAAACCTATACCTTTGATAGGGTCTTTAATATCTAACCAATCAAATATCGGATCTAAGGCGTATAACAATCCCACGGCTAAACAGCTTAGCATGGCAGCCAGCCATATGGATTGCTGTACAAAAGGGCCAATTAAGGAGAGTTTTTTGGCGCCAAAATATTGAGCCACTGTGGGGGTTGTTGCCATGATAGTCCCCATCATCAGTATCAACACGGGGAACAACAAGCTTGAGCCTACAGCCACAGCGGCTAAGTCTGCCGAGCTATAACGACCAGCCATAATAGTATCCACGAAGCTGGCACTCATGTGTAACGCTTCAGCAATGAGTATAGGGGTGCCCAAGCGCAAGAATTGGCGTAACTCTTGACCCATGGCTGTTGCGCTGTAGGTATGGCTCATTGTTTGATGCATCAGGAAAACCAAATTGTTGGCTGGAAAAAAGATGGGCTATAATAGCCCCTTTCGTCATATTCGGCCATGGTTAACTAATGCCTAAACACCCTCAATGCCAGTGTCACGAAATCATCACCCTGTTTGATGGGCTGTTTGCTGAATCTCACAATACACGTTTACTGTGTGCCTTGTGTGATGGGCGCTATGGAGAACTAGATGAGCCAGTTTATGAGCCGGCCAATGCGCAGCGAAGCTGTCATCGCATTGTATTTGCCCATGGCTATTTTGCCAGCGCCTTACACGAAATATCACATTGGTGTGTAGCAGGTTTGGAGCGCCGATTACTTGAAGACTTTGGTTATTGGTACCGACCAGATGGACGCAGTCAACAACAGCAAACAGCATTTGAAATGGTAGAAGTTAAACCTCAGGCCCTAGAGTGGTTGTTTAGCATGGCGAGTCGGCGAGTATTTGTTGCCAGCGCTGATAACCTAGCTTTTGAAGAAACTGATGATTTGGCCTTTAGGTTAGCCGTGTCAGCTCAGGCGCGGGCTTATTTTTCACATGGCTTGCCAACCCAGGCAGCATTATTGCTATCGCGGCTGCAGCAGACGTATGGTGGGCAGGTGGTGCTTGATCAATTGTATTGGCCTGAGGAAAAAGCCCGGAGGAAAAACCTATAAATGCTGCTTAAGTAATACCGTCACATCATCCACTGAAGTGCCGTGGGCAATGGTGCTAATGAGTTGACCTTGGCGGCCTATAAGGTACACCCGTGAAGTGTGATCTACGGTATAGCCTAAGACCGAATTTTCCAGTGTAATATGACGGTAGTATGCACCATAGTTCTTGACTAACTGGTCAAGTGCTTCGATGCTGCCCGTAACACCCAACATTCTAGGATGAAAATAGGCGCTGTATTTAGCTAAATTATCTAGCGTGTCACGGGCCGGATCTACGCTCACAAATAACGGTTGGATTTGTGCTTCTAGAGTCGGCGTTAACTGGCGCATGCTAGCGGCAATGGTAGAGAGCGCAGTTGGGCATACATCGGGGCATGAAGTAAAACCAAAATACATTAACACCAATTGGCCACGAAAGTCTTCAAGATTAACTGGGCCACCATCGCTGTCTAATATAAAGTCCCCACCTAAATTAGCATAACCTGCGTTGGCACCATTTTGTCCTTCCCAAGGTGCATATTTAGCTAATAGCAGGCCCGCCGAAAAAAGTATCACAAGCGCCAATGCATAAAGTGGTTTGGTGTATTTGGACATGTATTTGGCTCTCAGTGCTGGCTTAGTTAGTTTTGATTGTTACTAAAAAAAAGATGTTTGTTAACGTTAATTCTACAGTGTTGACGGCTTGGTCGGAAGCTACAAGACACGCTGTTGCATGCTGGCATAGCAGCTTAGTATTTCGTCTGCTCGAGCTTTTTAAGTGCTATGGTAACGATAGTCACTGGCAGCGTAGGTACCGAGCATACGAATATCCTTAGCGAAATATGCCAATTCGTCCATGGCTAAAATCATGTTGGCATCGTTTGGATGTGCTTCAGCATCAATGTGAAACTGAGTCGCCACCATGCGCCCGTCTGGGGTGTAGCTTTCTAGCTTGATTAGGTTAACGTTATTGGTGGCTAGGCCCCCCATGGCCTTGTATAGGGCCGAAGGAATGTTACGTACGGTAAACAAAAACGAAGTGATGTATTTTTGGCCTGTGATTTGAGTGGGAATTTTGTGCTCACGAGACAAGATTAAAAAACGGGTTGTATTGCCTTGAACGTCTTGAAAGTTCTCTTGTAAAATTTTCAAATCATACAGCTTTGCGGCTAAGCTAGATGCTATAGCACCATGGCTGAGGTCACCTCTTTGGCTCACTTCAAGGGCAGCGCCTGCTGTGTCTAATGTTGCCACAGGCAGTATTTTAAGCTGAGCGAGGTGCTCGTCACATTGAGCTAAAGCTTGTGGGTGAGAACCGACAGTTGTAATTTGCGCTATTGAACTGTTTTTTAAACCCAGTAAACAATGGTTAACGGGTTCATAATGCTCACCAATAACGTATAACGAAGTGTGAGGTAATTGGCGGTAGATTTCTTCCACCCGGCCTGCAGTAGAGTTTTCCACGGGTATCATGGCAATGTGTGCTTCGCCCCGTTCTACCATGGCCATAGCCGCGCTAAAGGTCATGCACGCATGGGTTTCAAAGTCTGGAAACACCCGTTGGCAGGATAAGTGAGAATAAGCACCTTGGTGGCCTTGGTAAGCAATAATAGGTGTTGTGTTGTTTTGTATCATTTATTGTGTAGTGAAGAGTTGGATAAACCGCAATAATGAATGTAGTGTAACAAATCTAATCAATAAATTGGTATCATTAGGGGTTGATAAATAACCCTTTGGCCGGAAATCTATGACCCCTGCTCGTTTGGCAAAATATAAAGCCACCTTGGCTTGCCGCCAGCTTGATTTGACCATTATTACCGACCAAGTAAATAAAACTCAAAATATTGCAGCGTTGATTCGTACCTGTGATGCGGTTGGTGTACACAGTGCCCATGTGGTCACCCCAGTAGAGGGGTTTCGAGAGCACAAGCGCACCGCCCGGGGTAGCCAGCAGTGGGTGAACCTGGTGGCCCATAACAACATTGTTAGTGCTTTAACTACGGCTAAACAACAAGGTATGCAGTTGGTTTCAGCCCACTTTAGCGACCAAGCTGTCGATTACCGTGAATTGGATTACACTTTACCTACGGCGCTGATATTAGGTGCAGAAAAACATGGTGTAAGTCCTGCAGCTGTAGCCGCATCAGACCACCAAGTGGTGATTCCTATGTTAGGGATGGTGCACTCGTTTAACGTGTCTGTGGCCGCTGCCATAATATTACTTGAAGCTCAACGTCAGCGTGATCTGCAAGGTAGTTATAACCGGCCGCAACTATTGGGCTTAGAATACCAACAAACCCTATTTCGTTGGTGCCACCCCAAAGTAGCTGATTTTTGTCATCGTCACAGTTTAGCTTATCCCACCATGGAAGTTGATGGTGGTATTGTAAATTTGAATCAATGGTATGCCAGTGCCAATCAAGACCAAGTCATCCTACAGGGCAGAGACCCCTCTCATATGATCACCAACCTAGGAGCGAATTAATGCCCCCAATTAACTTAGTAGCTGATGAAAATATTTTGCTGCTTGATGAATTTTTTGGTGACCTAGCGCAAATCACACGGGTCAACGGCCGTTCAATTGATTCAGAGCAAGTAGTCCATGCAGATGCCTTGGTATTGCGATCAACCGCTAAAGTGACCCCTGCTTTGCTAAAAGGTAGCAAGGTTCAGTTTGTGGGTACCTGCACTATTGGCACCGATCATTTGGCTACAGATTACATGGACACCAATAACATCGTTTGGCGCAATGCTCCTGGGTGCAACGCTGCAGGGGTAGGAGACTATGTGATTGCCTGCCTTAACCATGCTTGGCAAACGCTGGGTGTTGATCCTCGCCAACAAACGATTGGCATTGTAGGCGCTGGTAACGTAGGTGGTCGGTTGGCCCAGCGGTTACACAAAGCTGGCTTTAACCTGCTGCAATGTGACCCCCCCAAAGTAGATGCAGGGCATGAAGGCTATGTTGAACTAGACGAGTTGTTAGGGCGCTGCCAAATTGTCTGTTTGCATACGCCACTTACCAAAACCGGTGGCCATGCCACTGAAAATTTGCTAAATCAAACACGGATTAAAAACCTAGCCAAAGGCACTGTGCTCATTAGTGCAGGGCGGGGCGAGGTAGTGGATCAACAGGCACTTTTAGAGCGCCAACAAAAACATAACGATCTTCATTTGTTTATGGATGTATGGCATCAAGAACCCGATATAGACAAGCGCCTATTTGACTACTGTCATTGTGTTACACCCCACATAGCAGGGCACTCTTTAGAAGGGAAAATGCGTGGTACATCGATGATATATCAATCCTTGTGTGAGCACTTTGGGCTGCCAGCTAGCCTCAGGGTAGAAGACTTAATTCCACAACCCGATCTTGCAAGGTTGCAAATTAATCCAGCTGCAACGGCCCAAGAAGTTATAGCTGCTGCATGCAGCAGTGTTTATCCGTTGATGGAAGATAATGCACGTATGCGCCAAGGTAATGATTTTGATCTGCTTCGGAAAAACTATCCTGTTAGACGTGAATTTTCTAGCCTTCAATTGCAAGGCATAACTAACTCTGAGTGTGCAGCCATGATGGGTGGTTTGGGTTTTGGTATTGAGCATGAGACACATTAAATGACGTTTAATATTGGTTTAGTAGTCAATCCATTGGCTGGTCTAGGTGGCAGTGTGGCATTAAAAGGCAGCGATAATGTAGCAGACGAAGCACTGGCCCTTGGCGCCGTGCCAAAGGCTAACTTGCGCTGTCTGCAGGCATTAGCTGAGGTTGCAGGGCTTGATGTGTGTGTTTATGCCTTTGCAGGGAATATGGGTGCTGACTGTGCCCTAGCAGCAGGCTTAAAAACTCAGGTTTGTGGCCAAGCAAAAACCCAACCATCAAGCGCTGCCGACACCATGGCGGCTGCCCAAATACTGCTAAAAAAAGGTGTGGATCTGCTGGTGTTTGTAGGTGGCGATGGCACTGCAAGAGATCTCCTACAAGCTATTGGTGATCAAGTGCCTGTGGTGGGCATACCAGCGGGTGTGAAAATCCATTCGGGAGTGTATGGTATTACGCCCGCGGCGGCAGGTCAGGTTATCGCTCAGTTAGTGAGGGGTGAGTTGGTGAGTTTGCGCAGCCAAGAAGTACGTGATATCGATGAAGAAGAGTTTCGTGCAGGCCGAGTAAAAGCCCGCTATTACGGCGAGTTACAAGTGCCTGAGTCGCATCAGTACATGCAGGCCACCAAAGATGGAGCGAAAGAAGGATCCAAAGAAGTTGAAGCTTTGGTATTAGATGATATAGCAGCCCATGTGGAAGAACTTATGGAACCTGGCGTTAGGTATATCATGGGCTCTGGTTCTACCGTGGCAGCTGTGATGCATTACTTAGGCCTAGAGAATACGTTATTAGGTGTGGACGTTATCGAAGATGGGCACGTAATTGCTAGTGACGTAACAGCGCAACAGCTGCTCGATTTATGTGATCAGCAGGCGGCAGAGCTTTTTATTACTTTAATTGGTGGTCAGGGTCACGTGCTAGGACGTGGTAACCAACAACTTAGCCCAGAACTAATTAAGCAGTTAGGCTTAGGCAATATTCACATTGTAGCTACTAAAACCAAACTCAAAGAGCTGAAAGGCAGGCCGTTGTTAGTAGATTCAGGCGACCCACAATTGGATCAAGATTTGGCAGGCCTAGTGCCGGTGATCTGCGGTTTCCACGACGTGGTTTTGTATCCTTTAGGCAATCCTGTAGCAGCTGCAGGCACAGTAGGCATTAGCTCACTGTGAGCATTCAGCACAATTGAGCACATGAAGCCACACCAGAGACTAAGATGAAACAATTCAAGCGCACAGTATTACTTGCGCAAAGTGCCTAAGAAAGTGGCAATACGGCCTACGGCCTCGATGAGTTGCTCCTCATGGGGCAAAAATACAATGCGGAAGTGCTGGCTGTCAGGCATATTAAAACCACTACCTTGAACCACTAATACCTTCTGCTGCGACAGCAGATCAAAGGCAAACTTTTCATCATTTTCAACGTGGTAGATCTCAGGGTCTAAACGTGGGAATAAATACAATGCGCCTTCAGGTTTATGACAAGTCACGCCAGGTAGGGCATCTAACATTCGCCATGCCATATCGCGCTGGCGCTTTAAACGACCACCTTCACAAGTTAGTTCCTTAATGCTTTGGTAGCCACCTAATGCCGTTTGAATAGCGTACTGACTAGGTACGTTAGAGCACAAACGCATACTGGCTAACATGTCCAGACCTTGGATGTAGTCTTTAGCCTTATGTTTAGCCCCAGACAACACCACCCAGCCAGAACGGAAACCCGCAGCACGGTATGTTTTAGACAAGCCATTAAAACTCATAAATAACACATCATCAGCCAAGCTCGCCATGGGCGTAAACTTAGCGTCTTCGTAAAGAATCTTATCGTAAATTTCGTCGGCAAAGATAATAAGGCCATTTTTACGGGCCAGTTCAATAATCGCTTCAAGGGTTTCTTTAGAATAAACTGCCCCCGTGGGGTTGTTGGGATTGATCACCACAATTCCACGAGTACGGTCAGTAATTTTAGATGCCATATCTTCAAGATCTGGCTGCCAACCATTGTCTTCATCGCAACGGTAATGAACTGGTGTACCGCCGGATAAGGAGGTTGCGGCAGTCCAAAGGGGATAATCTGGCGCAGGGATAAGCATTTCATCGCCTTCATTCAAAAGGCCCTGCATGGCCATAACGATAAGCTCGCTAACGCCGTTACCAATGTAAATGTCTTCTATGGTGACGTGCTTTATGCTCTTACGCTGACATTCGTGCATAACGGCTTTACGGGCTGCAAATAGGCCTTTAGAATCGCAATAACCTTGGGCATTAGGAAGGTTATGAATCACATCTTGGACGATTTCTTCTGGCGCTTCAAAACCAAAGGGAGCAGGGTTGCCAATATTAAGTTTAATGACACGGCTGCCTTCATCTTCTAGGCGTTTAGCTTCTTCAAGCACTGGGCCACGAATGTCGTAGCATACGTTTATCAATTTCTGCGATTTGCGTATCATATTCATAAACGTGATCTCATCGAACTTATAGATTTTATGTGATAATAATAACTTATCATACGTGCTAGAAAACTTTTATAAAACTATAAAAACGTCATCAAACAGTATTATTTAACCAATACTGACTATTTTTTACCGAAAAAAGGAGTACACAAATGGCTAAAACTAACAGTGGCAAGGCAAGCACCCCTAAATCTGAAGCACAATGGCGTGAGGAATTAAGCCCAGAAGCCTTTGCTGTGTGCCGTCAAAAAGGCACAGAAAGACCCCATACAGGCCAATATGATCAGCACTTTGAAAACGGCAAGTATCATTGTCACTGTTGTGGTGCAGAACTGTTTTCTAGCCAATCCAAGTTCGATGCAGGTTGCGGTTGGCCGAGTTTCAGCGCACCAGCAAATGGCCCTGCCGTTAAAGAAGAGCTAGACGTGACCCATGGTATGAGCCGAACTGAAGTAATGTGTGATGATTGTGGTGCTCATTTGGGCCATGTATTCCCCGATGGTCCCCCAGAAACGGGTCTGCGCTATTGCATTAACTCCGTTGCCCTAGACTTTAAAGAGGCCGACTAACCAACAGACAAGTCGCCATCACCTGCAAGCTTAGTTCATCAGGCTAGTTCTGGCCCAAGAAGTTGGCAAGACTGATGTCGCTAAAGCCGCGCTCTAGGCTCATGCTTAAGGCTTCGCTGATGATTTCCTGATTTTTTTGCGCATCAGGCAGTTGCGAGAACTCGTGGCTACGCTGAGTTCGATAATGTCCCGTGTGGCTGCTATCACCTACGGTAGTAGTTATGGTGATCTTAGCGTCAATACTTATGGTATTAACTAGACCTTTTGTTTTCGTGTCATAAGTTAGTTCTTCAAGGATTAACGTAAGCTGTGCCGGTGCTAAAGAGCTAGAGCCATCAAATCCAAGCTGGGCTGTAGATGCTTGAGCAGCAATCATCAGGGCGCCAGTAATATCGTTGGATATAGTAATGACACTTGAAGATTCGTAAACACCTCCACGACTGCCTAAAACGCTGCTGGAGCGACGGTCCTCTACCTTGATGGTAATTGCACGTCCTTGGCCATAACTAGGCCCCGTAGGGGTTGCTTGTGGTTGTAAGTAAACAGATTGGGGGCTAACAGCACAGCCACCCATTAACAAGCTCAAACTTAAACCTAAGGTAAAAAATAATGGTTTCATGTGCAAATCCTTAAATTAATCTTGTGTTGGCATAAATAAGTTTATAAAACTAAGACTATTACATCTACGGTTAGGTTCCAAGTGATGTGGCTTAAGTGTTGATTTTTTAATAAAGCTGTATGGTTTTTAACCAGTATGAAAAAATATTGGTCTTTTTTCGCCTAAACGTTTGACACGGCTGAGGAAATCTTTAAAATGCGCATCTCCTAAAGGCAACGCCTAACACGGTTAGCCAAAGGGAAATGCGGAGCGGTAGTTCAGCTGGTTAGAATACCGGCCTGTCACGCCGGGGGTCGCGGGTTCGAGTCCCGTCCGTTCCGCCATTTATTTTCTTTAAGTCACCCTTGAACTTGGCTTAAAATAGAAAATAAATGGCACTTAGTACGTTGGGTGATTAGCTCAGTTGGGAGAGCATCTGCTTTACACGCAGAGGGTCGGCGGTTCGAACCCGTCATCACCCACCAAGTGTACGCTGGAAGTAGTAATATAATGCGGAGCGGTAGTTCAGCTGGTTAGAATACCGGCCTGTCACGCCGGGGGTCGCGGGTTCGAGTCCCGTCCGTTCCGCCATTTACATTGCTGTTGGAAATGATTAGGCCGCTTAGATGCGGTTTTTTTGTGCCCGTAATTTATGTATTTTTTGCTAGCCTATCCTTGGCACTGCTGCTATCTTTGTCATCTAAAGGTTCTAATTTGCCATGCGCCAAAGTGAGCGCTTCTGCATTTGAGTTATCTAAGGCTGATTTCCATGGTAACACAATATAAACCAATCAAAGTGACCCCTTTAAGCCGCTTTGTTGGTGCTGAAGTAAGTGGTGTAGAGATTGCAAGGGGCCTAAGTGACCAACAATTTTTGGAACTTCGGCAGGCTTTTGTAAAGCACAGCGTAATTTTTATACGAAATCAAAACATAACGCCTGATGAGCATATTGAATTTGCAAAACGTTGGGGTGAGATAAGCGTCAATCGCTTTTTCCAGGCAGTAGATAGTCATCCAGTTATCGCAGAAGTGCGCAAAGAAGCGCATCAGAAATTGAACATTGGTTCAACCTGGCATACGGATCATAGTTATGATCAAGTTCCGGCAATGGGGTCAATTTTATACGCCCGTGTGGTTCCCAAACTGGGTGGTGATACATTATTTTCGAGTATGTACGCCGCCTACGAACACTTATCGGATGGCATGAAAAATACCCTGCTGCGAATGCGCGCTGAGCACTCTAGTCGCCATGCCTTTGGTGAGGCAGCCTATATCGGTTTGGATGAGGTGGAAGGCAGGCTAAGCAATGCCGAAGAGGCCACTCAAGATGCGGTCCACCCTGTGATAATCAAGCACCCACTATCTGGAAAGTCGGCGCTTTATGTCAATGGGGAATTCACAGTTAAGTTTGAAGGGTGGAGCAAGGAAGAGTCGCAGCCACTGTTAGATTATTTGTATTCACATGCTTACAAAAATGAATTTACGTGTCGCTTTAAATGGACGCAAGGTTCTCTGGCAATATGGGATAATCGAGCGACCCAGCACTGTGCGCTGAATGACTATGATGGTGAACAACGTCTGATGCACCGGATTACCATCAGTGGCGGCTGTTTGGAACCTAGTCGCTCTTAGTTAAAGTGTGGCTAAAGTGTAATTAAAGAGCATTGAAAAACGAACGTAGTTCTAAATTGCCACTGAGTGTTTAATTGACTTTTTCTGAATCCATTGTGTTAACACTTAGGTAAGATTTATTAACCGAGTTAACTTCCATCGACAAGGCGGTATTGTGAAACCTATTGCTAACTCTATTATCACTTCTGAACAAGATTTTCGTAATCGCCGAAAGATTATAGCGGCGGGGTTGTCTGCTGTGGCTGCAGTTTCGTTGGCTGGTGGTGTATTGGCAGATGCCCACGATACCTCTGAACCCCTTAAACCTACACCCTTAAAAACCATCAATAGTTACAACAATTACTACGAATTTGGTTTTGACAAAAGCGATCCGTCTGAAGCTGATAAAACCTTGATAACCTCACCCTGGACCGTCGAAATTACAGGTGCAGGTGCCGACAAGAAAGGTGTTTATGATTTAGCCGATATCTACAGTGAGTTTGCTATAGAATCCCATGTGCGCCGTTTTAGGTGTGTTGAGGCATGGTCGATGGTGATCCCTTGGAACGGTATTCCTTTGCACAAACTTATCGCTTCTGCACAACCTAATAGCCGTGCAAAGTATGTCCGCTTTATCACGGCCAATGATGCTCAACAAATGCCTAATGCCGATTGGGCTGGTGGCCCTTATACTGAAGGCTTGACCATTGCTGAGGCCATGAATCCATTGGCCTTACTTGCAACGGGCATCTATGACAAGCCGTTGGAACAGCAAACTGGCGCGCCTATTCGTTTGGTTTTACCTTGGAAGTATGGTTTTAAATATGCAAAATCTATTGTGCGTATTGAGTTAGTGGAGCAGATGCCAAAAACTACTTGGTGGCAGCAAAACTCTAGAGAGTATGGCTTTTACGCCAATGTTAGTCCCCACCATAATCATCCGCGGTGGTCGCAGAAGTCGGAACGCGTTATTGGTGGCTTTGGCCGCCAGCGAACGCAAATTTACAACGGTTATGCCGATGAGGTAGCGCACTTGTATGGCGCTTTGTCAGATCGTCAGTATTTTTATTAAAGGTGCACTCAGTGGAATTGTTCGAGCCATTAATGAGAACCTACGTTGCATCAATATAATGGCTATTTATAGGCTAATAGGGTTTAAATTAGGCACTGATAGCGTTGCTGATTGCCACCACAGGGTTAACCTCTGCCTCGTAATCTACGCCATCAATACCAAAGCCAAATAGTCGTAAAAATTCTTCTTTATAACCGACCATATCGCTAACTTCAAACAAATTTTCGTCGTTAATTTTAGACCAAAGTGCCTCCACTTCGGCTTGTACATGGGGTTTAATTTCTTTGTAATCCGCCCTGAGGCGGCCTTCGTCATCTTGGTAAGGTTTAGTGCCGTACAAACTTTCACGGAACAACAAGTCAATTTGTTCAATGCAGCCTTCATGGGTCCCTTCTGCCTTCATCACCTTAAATAACAAACCCAGGTAAAGCGGCATTACAGGTATAGCTGCACTGGCCTGTGTAACTACCGCTTTAAGCACTGAAACGCGGGCATCACCATCAATAGCGTTCATTTGCTTACGAATACCAATAACCTTGTGATCTAGGTCTTTCTTGGCTTGGCCAATAGTACCGTCCCAGTATATATCACGGGTTATTTTCTCTCCAACATAGGTAAATGCAGTGGTTTTGCAGCCTGTAGCTAGAACGCCGGCATCGCTTAACGCACTAATCCACATCTGCCAATCTTCACCACCCATCACAGCGACGGTATTATCAATTTCTTCTTGATTGGCTGCACCAATGGCAAATTCCTTAATAATGCCCTTGTCTGTATCCACACCCTGTTGAACCACGTCTTTACCGATTGGCTTTAACGTAGACATATGAACTTCCCCAGTTTTAGGGTGCTGGCGACGAGGTGATGCAAGGCTGTAAACCACTAGGTCAACTTGGCCTAAGTCTGCTTTTATGGTGTCTATGGTGGTTTGCTTTAGCGCATCAGAAAAAGCGTCGCCATTAATGCTTTTAGCATACAAGCCTTTGGCTTCTGCAGCTTTATGGAAGGCTGCAGAGTTATACCAGCCCGCGGTGCCAGGTTTCTTTTCTGTGCCTTCTTTTTCAAAGAACAGCCCAAGGGTGTCTGCGTTGCTAGTAAAAGCTGCAGTAATGCGTGAAGCCAAACCATAACCAGTAGATGCGCCGATTACCAATACCTTTTTGGGACCACCGTTTATAGTGCCCTGTTGGGTAACATAGTCGATTTGGCTCTGGACGTTGGCTTCACAGCCAACAGGGTGGGAGGTAATGCACATAAAACCGCGAACGCGAGGCTTAATAACCATGAAAATTTCCTAAATGTTGGAGGCAAGGATTGCCCGTGTATAAAAGCGATAGAGTATTATAGCTTGCCATGCAGGAATTATCTGCCTTTGCAGAGTTTGAAGAATTAACTCTATTTAATCATTGACCTATAATACTATTACCTTATAATGTTCGCACTGATTTGGCAGAGGCAAAACATCTTAGCCATTCAGCAATGTGGGTGATTAGCTCAGTTGGGAGAGCATCTGCTTTACACGCAGAGGGTCGGCGGTTCGAACCCGTCATCACCCACCAATTATTTATTAAAATCTTTGGGATTGTGTGCCACGAAGATAATACATTAGGCAGACTTTTTACTTGAATCTAGAGGAAGGGTTGAGGCACGATCCAGCACCTTACAGGTCAGCCGTGAGAGGCGTCCGCTCATTTAGCACTGCATCGCCACCAATGCTTATTATGCCTGCTTAGAGTGGGTTTTGGGTTTTCCTCCCGGGAGTCTAAGGAATTCCTCAGATTTGGCCAAGGTTAAGTTTCCTCTGAAAGCACCCTGAAATGAATTAGTTTAAATCCCCCCATCCCAAAAAACTCATTGATCTCTAGTAACCAAAACGTCGATAACAACCTTATGCGCCAATATACCTATAGTTTGATTATTATCATTTACCACCATAACATTGCCACCATAATCCAGAACTACAGAAGCAATATCATTGATTTTAGCGTGTTCTGATACAGAGATGGATGTATCGACACTTTCGTGTGAAGCTGATGGCTCCATAACAGATTTTACAGACAAGACTTTGGAACGGGATATTCCTTTGGTAAAATCCTCAACGTAATCTGTTGCAGGGTTGAGCAGGAGCTCTTCCGGTGTGCCGATTTGAACAATTTCACCATCCTTCATAATTGCAATGCGGTCGGCTAACCTAATCGCCTCATCAAAATCATGAGTAATAAAAACAATGGTCTTATGGAGAACATTTTGTAGGCGCATGAACTCATCCTGCATTTCTCGGCGTATCAACGGGTCAAGTGCCGAAAATGGTTCATCAAGAAACCAAATATCAGGCTCTACAGCCAATGACCGGGCTATACCTACACGTTGTTGTTGCCCTCCAGACAGCTCTCGTGGGTAATAGTTTTCCCGCCCTTGAAGTCCAACTAATTCAATCATGTCCAGAGCCCGCTTCTCACGTGACAATTTATCTACACCTTGAATTTCTAATGGAAACGAAACGTTCCCTAAAACAGTTAGGTGTGGTAACAGGGCAAAATGCTGAAATACCATGCCCATTTTATGGCGCCTAATATCATTCAACTGTGCATCGGACATGGATTTTAGGTCCTGGCCATCGAAGATTACGGTCCCAGATGTTGACTCAATAAGCCTTGAAAGACACCGCACTAGTGTGGATTTCCCTGAACCAGACAATCCCATAATGATAAAGGTTTCTCCCTCATAAACTTCAAAAGAAGCATCACAAACTGCGGCGATAAGTCCGCTTTCGTTCAATGCTTCGGGTGTTGCTGATGCCCCATTCTGTGCAAGAAAATTATCAGCCTTCTCTCCGAAAATTTTCCAAACGTTGTGGCATGAAAGTTTTATCTTCTTATCTGTCGATTTGGAATTCATTGTATCTGTGCTTGTCATAACAGTTTTACCTGAATTGGCTTGTAATTAAGAGGAAATCACCTGAACGTTATTTCCTTAATGTTCTTTACTGGATGCAATAATAACTGAAATACCAAGCTCTCTTATTGCACCAATGATATCCTCATCTGTGCAGTCTGTAATTAGTATGTCTACATCAGATGTTTGGAAGGCGGTCATGCGGTCTAGTTGCCCAAGTTTTCGTGCCGTTGCTAATACGACGGTTTTTCCTGCCTTCTTATTCATGATGCGCGCAATTTTGGCGTCGGTTTCGTAGGAAAATGTCACCCCCTCGTTTAATGAGATACTCTCCACTGCAATAAAAGCCACATCAGCATTGATTTGACACAGCATTTCTTCAACAAAACTTCCCACCGTTCCACGATTTTTATGCCGCACTAGACCACCTGCAAGATATGCGTCAATCCTAGGGGATTCAGACAATATTGTTGCAATATTGATCCCCGGCGTCACGACTGTTAGCGAAACATCAGATGCCAACAGCTCTTTCGCCAAAGCCAGTATAGTAGAGCCGTCATTCATGAATAATGTTTGGTCTGTTTCAACGAGTTCCAATGCGGCATGGGCTATAAGGCGCTTGGCTTCGCTATCAATACTCTCACGTAAAGCAAACGCTTGGTCTGCCCCACGAGATGCAGTAGTGGTTGCCCCACCGTGTGTCCTTCGTACAGTCCCATCATCTTCCAGTGCTGTCAGATCCCGGCGGATAGTTGCTACTGATACATCAAGTTCCAGTGCCAAAGCCTCAACATTGACAGATCCATCCAACAGGAGTTGTCTCTGAATGCTTGCACGACGAGTGTATGGGTCTCTAATTTTATTGGTCATAATGTATCATAGTCAGCTGATTTTATTGGTGATAATGTCTTATATTACAGGTAAAGCAATCATAAATCACTCAAAACAATCATTATCGTTTAAGTTAACGCTTGTTTTTTTTCGTTATTGCTTGTAAAGTTATTTTTCCTATTTATTAAATTAATGAAAATTTAGGCGTCAATGCCAAAATTTCAAGGAGATAAGGAATGTTAAAAAATATAAAAAAACATATAACAGGTGCACTTATGATCGGGTTAGTGGCCGGCATCTTTGGTATGACTGCAGCGAAAGCAGCAGTCCCAGAATCAAAAGATCCAATTAAAATCGTTATGATTGGTTATTCTGGTGATAACATTATTATGTACATCTATGGCGAGTTGATCAAAACACTTGGTTATAATGTAGAATACACGCCAGCGGATTATATCGGCCAATTCACAGGCATGGGTGAAGGTGATCTTCATATTGGCTCCCCCGGTTGGGATACAACTGCCAAAGCAGCCATGAAAGAAGCCTTTTCAACGGGTGACGTTCTCAATATGGGTAAAATTGGCATCGCTGTTAATGAAGACTGGTGGTATCCCTTATATGTGAAAGATGTTTGCCCGGGCCTACCAGACTGGAAAGCTTTGCTGGAACCTGATTGCGTTAAGGCATTATCTATTGTCGAGACCGAGCCAAAAGCCCGTTTCCTCAGTGGGCCTTTAGAATGGGGTGGCACTGACCCAGAGCGTATTGCTGCCATGGGACTGGATTTTGAAGTCATTAATGCGGGCAGTGATGGTGCTTTATCAGCTGACCTTGTTGCTGCCATTAAACGTAAACAGCCAATTGTTGCTTGGTCATGGGAGCCATACTGGATTCCAGCATTGTATCCTGGCGAATTTGTTGTTTGGCCTGAATATGAGGACGCTTGTTATGATGATGCATCCTGGGGTATGAACCCTGACATGACACATGATTGTGGCCGTCCGAATGGCCAGATGTGGAAATCTGCATGGGCTGGTGGTGAAGCTATTTGGCCAAAAGCTTATGATGTGTGGCTTAAATTCAATCTAACAGCGAAAATAGCTGGAGACCTAGTCTATGAATCTGATGTTGATGGTATGGACACCAAAGCTGTCGCAGAGAAATGGATTGCTGAAAATAAAGCTACATGGGAGCCTTGGCTCAAATAAAGTATCTTCAATAGACGCTTGGTAGGCTGGGTTGTTATTATATTCAGCCTACTAGGAGATCTTGTTTTCTACTGTTTCGTTTTGTAAATCCTGTTTCGAATAGTATATTTATATCATAAAACATAGGACACACATGGCTACGATAAAGGTGTGGTTTGAACAAACGCCGTTACGTCCTAAAGTCAGCACATTAATGATTTTTGTATCAGTTCTCGTCGCTATCTTGATAAAGCATCAGCCCCAATTATTGTCATGGGCTATCAATTACCCTAAATCATGGATCATTCCATTTAGTAAAGAGTTATCAATTTTTATTAAATGGTTATTGAAAGAAGCAGATCTGGGGTTCTTTACTTTCAAAGAGTTGACGCGTGCTTTTGGCAGTATGCTGGACGCGCCAACCTTATTCTTGAAAAGCCTACTGGTTACTGGGTTTAAATTTGAAAACGATGTGGAAATATTATTGCAAATTCCGCCGTTATCTTGGCTTGGTGTTACTGTTATTTTAGTGATGTTGGGTTCGAAGCTTGGCAATCGAAAACTTACAGCCTTTATCTTATTGTCATTTTTATATGTTGCTTTTATTGGGTTATGGGAAAGCACGATGCTGACCTTGGCATCAATAATTGTCGCTGTTTTGTTTGGTATTATTTTAGGTGTTTTACTCGGTGTAGCGGCCTTTAAATCGGCAGTGATGGATCGAATTCTTACCCCTACATTTGATTTCATGCAGACCATGCCAGTATTTGCCTATTTGGTTCCGGCATTGATGATGTTTGGGTATGGTCCAGCTGCTGCTATGATGGTTACGTTGATATATGCCATGCCCCCCATGGCCCGTGTGACGAAGTTATCGTTGATGCAGGTTAATAATGAAACGGTCGATTTTGGCCGCATGGCTGGTTGTTCAGCAAAGCAACTTACCTGGAAAGTAATGATCCCCTCTATCCGTCCCCGGCTTATGGTCGGTGTTAATCAAGTGATTATGTTGACCTTGAATATGGTTATTATCGCGTCCTTAATTGGTGCGGGTGGCCTTGGATTTGATGTTTGGGCGTCTTTGAAATCTCTACGTATTGGACAAGGAGCTGAAGCAGGCATTGCCATAACTCTGGTCGCCATTGTACTAGATCGTATCAGTCAAGAGTATGCTTCGCGTAGGACTGTTCACATCGATCATATTCCTTCTTTTTATGAAAAATATCGTTTATTGATTCTTATTGCACTGATTGCAATTGGCACAACGCTTTTGGGGCAATGGTACCCAGTTATTTCTCAAGTACCTGATGACTGGACGTTTAGCACAGGAAAATTCTGGGACAACATTATTGATTGGATCAATATTAATGGGTATGTATATATAGATGCATTCCGTCGGTTCTTCTTTATTTATCTTTTGAAACCATCCAAAGCCTTCATGCTAGGTTTGCCTTGGCTTGGTACCGTCTTTGTTATTGCAGCCATTGGATATCATCTGGGTGGTCTGCGCTTGGCTTTCCTCAGCGCTGTGTTAATTTCTTTCATAGCCGCCGTCGGATTGTGGGAAAAAGCAATGATTTCAGTCTATCTCGTTGGCGTATGTGTTTTCCTAGCAAGCGCCATTGGCATTCCCATTGGTATTATCTCTGCGCAAAATGAACGCGTTTATAGGGTCGTTCAGGTCATTATTGATACTTTACAGACACTACCATCTTTTGTTTACCTGATACCGGTGATCATGTTGTTCGGTATTGGGGAGTTCTCTGCCATGGTTGCCGTTGTGATGTACGCGGTTGTGCCGGCCATTCGCTATACAACCCATGGTATTCGCCAGGTCCCAGACCATTTTATTGAAGCGTCCCGCGCGATGGGTTGTACTCGGTTACAAATTCTAAAACGGGTTCAATTACCATTGGCTCTTCCAGATATAATGCTAGGTGTTAACCAGACCTTGATGATGGGGCTTAGTATGCTGGTGATCACGGCGTTAGTTGGCACGCGTGACCTTGGCCAAGAAACCCTCATTGCCTTATCGAAAGTTGATCCTGGTCGTGGTATCACAGCTGGTATCTGCGTTGCCTTTATTGCCATTACGGCTGATCGCCTGATCAATGCATGGGCAACCAAACACAAAAAAGAGCTTGGCCTGGATGCATAAATCTAAATCAATTTCACTGAACGCCCCCAGAGCCATCATTATTGGCGGCGGTGCTACTGGATGTGGTGTTGCTCGTGATCTGTCAATGCGTGGGTTTAAAGTTACTCTAATTGAATTTGGCGACCTAGGGTCTGGCACAAGTAGTCGTTTTCACGGCATGCTGCAAAGCGGCGCCCGGTACGCCGTCAGTGATACTGAGTACGCTGCAGAATGCATGCGCGAACGTCTCAATATCGCTAATACTGCTCCGGAAGTGGTTGAACAAACTGGTGGTCTCTTTGTCACGTTGCCCGATGACCCAGAAGGTTTTGACGATAGGTTCTACACTTGCTGCCAAGAAGCTGGTATTCCCGTAAAAGAACTACCGCCTGAACAGGTGATGGGTGAAGAGCCAAATATCAGTAGAAAGGTTCTCCGAGCATTCTCCGTTCCCGACGCCACGATCCAACCATGGGGTTTGGTAAACCTGTTAGCCGATGACATTCGTCGTCGTGGAGGTGAAATATTAACACGCCACCAGGTCACAGATATAGATGTAACAGCTGGGCGTGTTCGAGGCGTAACAGCTATAGGCCAGAGCGGTGAAAGAAGAATTGAGGCTGATGTTGTCATCAATGCGTCTGGACCATGGTCTGCGCGTGTTGCGTCCCTTGTTGGGGAAACAGCGAATATTGAGCTGGGCAAAGGGTCTATATTGGTGTTTTCTCATCGCATGGTATCAAGAGCCATAAACAGATGTAGGCCGCCAACTAGCCATGACATTATTGTACCAACAGGGACAATCAGTTTGTTTGGCACTTCGTCAGAAGTCGTTGATACCCCAGATACAACACATGTTCGCCCTGAAGAAATTCAGGAGTTGCTCAAAAATGCAGAACCGTTAATTCCTAATATCCGTAACTATCGGGCTTTTCGAGCCTGGGCAGGTGTGCGTCCTCTATTCAGGCCGCTAGGCTGGGATTCTGACAAACCCTTATCACGAAGACACTCGGTTATTAATCATGGAGATAATGGTATTGATGGGTTTTACACGATATTGGGAGGGTCACTAACAACGCATCGGTCCATGGCAGAGGATATAGGGGATCGTATTTGCCAGCACTTTGGTTTGAACGAGTCCAGCAAAACGGCAGATATACCATTATCAAAAAGCAGTAAAAAATCCGATTGGCATCCAGTAGGTAATTACAAGAATGTAGAAAAAACTCAAAACTTTGGTAGTCCTATTTGCGAATGTGAATCCGTCAATAAAGAAGATATAGTCAGCTTAATTGAAAGCCATGGGATTAATCACCTCCATGATTTTCGCCGTCGATCACGTGTAGGTTTTGGCCCCTGCCAGGGAACGTTTTGCGGCAGTCGAGTTGCCTCCTTATTGGCTGAGTACGATTCAGAGTATCCTTCCAAAAATGACCTTGGTAAATTTTGGACTGAGCGTCTTAAAGGCTCCATATTTACCTCCTGGGGACAGCAGGCAAAACAATTAGTATTGAGCGACTCTATCTACCGCGAGACTCTGGGGATACGTCTTGATAAAGATATTCTTCCAGTTGAGGACTGCAGATGAAAACGGATGTCATTATCATCGGTGCAGAATTGGATGGGCTAATCGCAGCAACCCGGCTTGTTGAGTATGGTTACACAGTCCGAATTCTGGCGGTGGGAGCGGGATCTCTACATTATTCTTCTGCCGGAGAGCATGTCTTGGGATTTGATTCGTCTGAACAGATGGTCAAAAATCCATTTGAGGCAATTGAAAGTCTGAATAGTCATCACCCATACCGAAGGATTGGCACTTCCAATGTTCGCTTAGCACTGGAATGGTTTTACAAAAAAAATGACGGCAGCAATATCCTTTCTGTCAGCCCTGCTGGGCTTGGTATTCCGGTGTATAGAGCCTTACCTTGGCAAGCAACATTCGACGATATAAAAAATAAAAATGCTACCATAGTTCAATTCCGAAACCACGGAGATTTCACAGCACACCTGGCTTCCAATGAACTCAATAGGGCTGGCTATAAGGTCAGTGTTCTTGAATTTGAGGCCCCTGATGTGTTTTCTAAAAACGCAGCACTGGCGAAATCGTTCGATCGTCTGGAAGACCCTGCTTCCTTTTTTCTAGGTTTGAAAGAGTCCCTTTCGGACGAAACGGAAGTTTTATTGTTTGCTGCGGTTATGGGATTCAAAGATCATCAACGAATTATGAATGAAGCTGAAAAGATAATAGGCATTCCCTGTCGGGAAGTTTCAACCCTACCGCCAAGCATACCTGGTATGCGACTAGATGATGACCTAACAAGTAATTTGAAACAGCAAAAGGTCTCTATTCATTCAGGTGTGAAGATTATTGAGCATCGCTCGAATGGCTCGCACTGTATCGCGGTCACGGATGATATAGGGAGGTCTTATGAAGCTTCAATTTTTATTGTATCGACCGGTGGTGTCCTTATGGGGGGGTTAGATATCGATTCTCATGGCAATGTCCATGAAACATCATTAGGGCTTGAGGTTTATCAAAGTGAACCGTTAAGCGCTGTTTCTGTTGATACATCTTTACATGCTCTGCATATGGCGGGGGTCGAAACCGATAATGAACTGCGTCCTCTGAAAGGATATCGGAATGTATGTGTTACAGGCAGGAGCCTAAGTCACTGGAATCCGGCTCAAGAGAGCTCTTGCGAAGGTGTATGCATTTCAACCGGATGGGTCGCTGCGGAGACGGCCCATAACCAATTAATGGGGATGAAAAATGGATAGTGGAATTTTCATCGGTATAGACCATGGTGGCACGACCACAACAGCATTGGTGTTTGATCCAGAACGTGGGAAACTGTCGAGCCATTCTATCCCCATGCCCAAAAGAATGCCGCAAGTAGGGTGGGTTGAGCATGATCCGGAAGATTTTTTGCAATCTAGTCTAGGTGCTGCATCCGGTGCTCTGAAAAAGGCTGAGTTATCCTGGAGTGATGTTCAGGGGATCGGGTTTGCTAATCAGGGTGAGACGAGCATGGCTTGGACATCGGGAGGTGGTATGGGAATTGGCCCCGCCTTGTCCTGGGAAGATCGCCGAAATTCCGATATCTGTGAAGCGCTAGCTGCTAAAGGTGTAGACGCATTAGTGCGCGAACGGACGGGCATACACCTCGACCCCTATTTTTCTGCCACGAAATTTCGCTGGCTAATCGATAATGTCGCTGAGATTAAATCAGCTCTTGATAAAGGCACTTTACGCTTGGGCGGAACAGAAACGTACGTGATCGACAGGCTGACTGGTGGTGAGGTGCATGCGACCGACTCCGGGACAGCGTCACGCACAGCACTCTTTAACTTGCGAAATATGATCTGGGATAATGATCTCCTTCAGGCTCTCGATCTACATGAGCAAACCTTGCCTGAAATCCGTCCCAGTTGTGGGGATTTTGGCCTTGCATCTCATCCAGATTTTGGTGGTGTAAAAATTGCAATTACGGCTGATGTAGTCGATGCCCATGCCGCCTTGTTTTCGCAAGGGTGTCAGGATAACACTGTGGTGAAAGCCACATACGGCACGGGTGCCTTTATTGAAGTCAACACCGGAACAACCCCCGTAGAACCTGATGGCAAGCTTCCAGTATTCATCGCATGGGAGATTGATGGCAGGGTTGATTATACCGTTGAGGGCGGGGTATTCTCTGTCGGTTCAGCAATCGACTGGATGGTGCGCTCCGGCTGGCTTTCTTCAGCAAAGGCATCAAGTGATATGGCATTTAGTGTAACTGATTCCGGTGGGGTCTCAATGGTTCCTGGTTTTACCGGATTATCGGCCCCGCATTGGGAATCAAATGCACGGGCAAGCATAACTGGGTTAGGTCTTGATACAGAACCTGGACATATTGCACGTGCACTGCTTGATGGCATCGCTTTCCAGTGTGCTGATATCGTCCATGCCTTAAATACGAAGTTAAACGGCAGCATTCAGGAAGTTCGAGCTGATGGTGGCCCTTCGAAAAATTGCTACCTTATGCAACGTCAATCTGATCTGCTCAACATGCCTGTGTTGGTATCGCGCGAGCCTGACATGACGGCACTTGGGGCTGCATACCTTGCTGCCATTGGAGCGGGCCAGATGACGACCCGTGATGTCGTTGCAATCAAGCAAGATGCCGATATTTATGAACCATCTATGGGAACGGATGAACGTACCGATCTCTGGGCAAAGTGGCAGACTAGTGTCCACGATGTCTGCAAAAGGATAAAGGCGTAGCCATGCTGAAAAAAAATACTATTGCAGAATTTTCAAGCCCACATGCTCACAAGGTGCGAGATCAAAAAGCTATTTTGTCTTCTATGGATTTATGTACGAAGTGTGGAATCTGTGATGCACACTGCCCCGTAGCATCTGTAACAGGAAAGTTTCCAGGGCCAAAGTACACAGGACCGCAGGCTCAGCGGTTTCGCGCTATTGAATCTCTGTCTGAACTATCCCCATTCCTGTGCAGCGGATGTGGTATCTGCACCAGCGTCTGCCCAAACGATGTTGCGATTACTGATATCATCACAGTGGCCAAGGCAGTATCATTTAACGAAGGAACTGAGTTGAAGGTCGGTCAACGTATCCTCAATAGACCTGATTTAATTGGTAAATTAAGTGGATTATTACCTAGTTTATCCAACTTCATGCTGAATAATGGATTGCTGCGGTTTTTAATAGAAAAAGCCACTGGCATTCATCGCGATGCACCACTCCCCAAAGTTCATGGCCCTGTTTTTAAGCGTTGGTTTACTAATCACACTCAACCAGATGGTCCGAGAATCTCATATTTTATCGGGTGCTCCATCGATAATTTTGACCCGGATGTTGGTAAGGCAATGGTTGGTGTGCTTAATCATCTGGGATATCGGGTGGATGTTCCGACAGACCTATGCTGTTCACTACCTATGCTCTCAAGCGGTGAATGGAAGCCAACCCGTGCGCGAGCGATAAACTTGATCGACGCACTCCATCCATCCGCAAGCAACAATACACCTGTCATTTTTACCTCAACCAGTTGCAGCCTCACGATCCGATCAAAATATTCAGCTTATTTGGACATGACAGATACAAAATCAAGAACGGTGGCAAACGCCGTTGTCGATGCATGCGAGTTCCTGCGGGAAAGGCACATGGACGATATTCGCGAAAATGCAAAAGAGCTGCCTCTGCGTGTTCTCTACCATGGCCCCTGCCAATTACGTGGACACCATATTGGGCAGCCTGCCGTCGAGCTTCTGCAACTCATCCCAGGATTGCATTTAGAGCTTTCTAAGGCCGATTGTTGCGGTGTGGGCGGAACATACGGTTACGATAAGGATAAATACGATATCGCCACCTCCATCGGGACAGCCCTAATTGATCAAATAAAAGAGTTCAATCCGGATTTTGTTATTTGTGATAGCGAGACCTGTAGATGGAGTATTGAAGCAAAGTCATCTGTGCCAAGCATACATCCTGTACAATTGCTTATGCAATCACTTGGCAGACAATAAAATGGATGAAAACTATTTTTCAATACTGTGGCATGAGGATGGTACTAGAACTGTTGCTCTTGGTGATTACCTGAAGTCTTCGGAGACAGTGTGATAAATACAGTAAAAAATGGGTGCTTAACATTAATTTGTGCAGACTTAGACGCCATGCCGCTATTTAGCACTGATGATCAGGGCCAGCGCTTCGGCTATGAACCAGCGGTGGCCCAAATATTAGCCCAGCATTTGGGTCTTGAACTCAATTGGCTATTTACTCGGTGGTCTGATTTTGAACTGGCATTGTTTGACAATAAAGCAGATGCCATTTGGTGTGGTTGTGCAATAACCCCCACTCGAAAAGAACGTTTTCTATTTTCTAGGCCCTACGCGGCCTTTGATGAATCTGTGCTGGTGTGTTGTGATGCGAACATAGCTAGCCCGTCAGACCTTGAAGGTTTACAAGTGGCTGCCATCGCCGGCAGTACTAATATGGCATTGGCAAAATCTTGGTTGGGATGCCAACAGGTTGCTTTTTCAGGTCAGTCGGATGACGTTTTTGCAGACATGATTGGCGCCTTAACAACAGGCGAGGTTGATGCTGTTGTGGATGATGAACCAGCATTTGGGGAACTCTTAACTGACCCTCGTTATAAACTCGCCTTTACTGTCAAAAGTGCTAATTTATGGGGCGCAGCTATGCAGAAAAATCAAGTCGAATTAAAAAAGGCACTTGATAGTGCCTTAAATAGTCTGATTGAAGCTGGCTCCGTTTCACGTATTTGGCGTCAGCACTTAGCTGGCATTACATATCCTAGTCACTGTTTTACAAAACTACAGGACTAAACACCCACCACTATTGTTAAAAAAAGACGGTTTACTTTGTAGGGCGTCTTTTTTTTGCCCTTGCGATTACCCAATTGCGTGTGGCTATATGGCCAAAGAAGCAAAAGCTCAAGCCTTGACATCATCCATTTGAATTTGTTACTACTAAAAAAAGCACTCGCCCTAGCCAGTGATGCAGTGCTATGGGCGCGCCATATCTCGAATTTAACTTAGACAAAGAGCATAGAATGATAGCTTTCAATCATTGGGTCGCCGATTGGGCCCAAGACCCACAGAGTAGTTTTACAGGTTATGTTCACGCTGAGGCGCATCTGGCCTTGCTCGATACGGTAGCGTGTATGATTGCAGGCCGAAGTGAAATCCAATCCGAACGTTGCGTCAAGGCAATGCTGGGCGCTGGTGAGACTGGCACGGTGGTGCCAGTTGGTGGCGGTGCTGGTCTTGTTCTAGGTGCTGCTGCGCTGGTCAATGGCGTGCGTGCGCATGCCCTTGATTTCGATGACTATGAGGCCGCTGGGTCCACTCACCCTAGTGCTTCGATTCTTGGCGCTCTTCTGGCTGTAGCGCAGCGCCAAGGGTTATCTGTTTCGGATATTACCACTGCATGGCTCGTAGGCTATGAGGTGATTGTGCGGCTGGGGCAGGCTCTTGGGTACGGGCATTATTTGCGCGGTTGGCATGCGACGTCCACACTCGGACCGATTGGGACGTCGGCTGCAGTGGCTGTTGCCCTTGGTCTCGACAAGGATGGGATTGCGAATGCGATGTCACTTGCCACAAGCGCCTCAGCTGGAATGAAGCTTCAGTTTGCGACGGATACCAAAGCGTTACACGCAGGATTAGCAGCACGGGCAGGATTGCAGGCGGCTTTTTTGGCGGAAAGTGGATTGACTGCTGTGGCAGATATCTGGGATGGCGCCTATGGCTTTTTGGACCTTTACGGCGCACCAAGTTCGTCGCCGCTTCGGAATGTTATTGCAACGGCACAGCTTGGAAACGCAGTTTTAGACTACCCTATCTTGCGCAAACCCTGGCCAAGCTGCGCCTATACGCACCGCGCAATAGAAGCGGCACTCGCCCTCAATATCCACCTTAAACCGAATGCTGATCAAATCGCACAGGTGAGCGTAAGGATGCCAGAGCCATTTGCCCGCGTTGCGGGGATCAAAAGTGCCAGCACTGCAGCACAAGCGCGCTTTAGTACAACCTATTGCGTGGCGACGGCTTTGCTTAAAGGGTCCATTACCCTAGCAGATTTTGCTGCTGAGGCGTTGACCCGATCTGACGTTCAAACGTTGGCCTCGCGTATTGTCCTAGATCAATACCCTTTGGGCGATGAATTAGAAGACCTGAGCGCTGAAGCCCCTGACACGGTTGAAATCACGTTACATGATGGCCGGTCTGCCACGCGGACGATTGGTGATGTGCGAGGTGGGCCTATGCGGCCAATGAACCGTGCAGAAATCGAGTCCAAGTTTTTGAGCTGTGGAGGATCGGCAAATGTCTTGCAGTTGCTAAAAGAGGATAGGGTGATAGTTACAAAGTATTTTTTTGATAGCTAGGGTCCTAATTCAATAATTACGCTTACAAGAATTCATGATGGCCATATTAATGAGGACTAAGGTTTAGGCAGGCAATGTATGAACATAAAAAGAGGAGGTACGTAATGGTGGTTTTTATTAGATTAAAGGAACCATCAGAAAATTTTTAAAGCGTTGCACTGTATTTACCAAAAAGCCCTTTTAAGAATATTTGTTGATCTGATCACGGTTTCTTTAACCGCAGTATTTGCCAGCATTCACAGGAAAAAGTAGTAGTTGGAGTGACATATTATGCTGATACAAATTCTAGCCCACCTACTGACCTGAAGGGCACTTTGTCATCCTAATGTCATTGAGTGCACTCAGGTGTTTCGGTGTTAAGACAAGACCATAAATCTTCACAATAATTATAAAATTTGTCACATATTTACAATGGAATTGTGAGTCTGGTGGCAGCCAAATTGTTGGACCTTTAGCGCCTTTTTGCCGGTTGACGCTGGCTTTTACTGCAAATAAATTAGCGCCATCGTTGGCGAACGCTTTGCGCTTACTTGCAGACCAGAGATTGGCGCCATGGTCCCAGGCCCATTTCAGCGGCACCAGATGGTCAATCTCTAGATTCCTTGCGTTGTAATAATGCCACCCTGTGTATGGTCCTAGCCAATCACCAGTATCGACAAGGCAGTCTGTTTTAAATGACACGGGAGACAAACTCATTTTAATCAGTATCTCGTGGCGGGTATTAATACAGTCACCATCCTCATCAAGCCAATGTTTAAATTTTTTACGAGAGTATTTAGATGAGGCAACTGTTGCCTTTATTTGGTTCTTTGGTAGGCGCCCGCCAGCATTGATACAGGCTTCGGTGCTTGGGTAGGGTGTGAAGTGCTTAGTTTGATTATAACTTGGGCTATTTGCGTTGTGGCATATGTTGTTGCGACTGAGTTTTACAGTCTCTGCCATAGCGCCAATACTTAGTGTCGCGGCAATTATTAGCCACCACCATTTGTGTGTCGTCAAAATACATGTCTCTGCTGAAGGACAAATTAACTTCACTCATCAGAACTTATACTTATGCTGGTTGCAATAGGGTGGGCCGAATTTGCCCTTAAATGCCGTCTCGCCAGTTATAATTCAGTATGTCTTCATTATTGATCATAAACTATTCACGGTCTATTCAGAGAAGATTCACACTTATCAGGTTAAATAGAATCAGGTTAAAAAGTAGCCCAAGACAATTGGGACAAATGACACCAATGAGGAATTTAACATGAAAATTATATCTAAGTTAGCTTTGGGAATGACCGTCGCCATGATCACCATGCCAGCTTTGGCCACAGGTTCAATGGGTAACAGTCAAGTATGGACCACAACTGATGGCTCAGCCGTAGTTTCTAGTAATGGCAACCCTGTTCGGACCATTCATTATATCAACAACAAAGCTGTGATGGCTGAATTCGCTCCTAAAGCTTCACCATCATTGCTCTCCGTAATCCAAAAAGCAGTGGCTAAAATACTTCATGTAGAAGCAGAAAAAGAGCCTGTAATTATTGTGGAAGAAAACAACGATGCACTTCTAATAGCGCCTACTATCGATCCAGCACCAGTGGTTGTTGAGGTGGTGACTAAGCTTGTTGTTGAAGAAGAGGCGCCAGTTCTTGTGGAGAGTTCTGCGGTAGTGACAGTGGTTGAACCGACTAAGATTACCTATCACTTCAATAACTATGACGCCACCATATTATTTGATACCGATAGTGCAGTGCTGACAGCGGATGCCTCTGGCAGCCTAACACAATTAGCCATGGCTGCTGCCAAAGCTGAAAGTATTGTGACTGTGCAAGTGATTGGCCATGCTGACTCACGGGGAAAGAGTGGCTACAACATGACCTTATCTGAAGAACGTATGCTCAGTGTGGCGAACTTCTTAGATGGTTTGACACTGAAGGCCACCGCGATGTCTGCCAAGGGTGAGACATTACCAGTCTTGGGAACGAATGGTGAGGACCTTACCTTGAGTCGTCGTGTTCAAGTGTTAATCAAGACCCGTCATGTGAACCATTACATTAGCCAGAACTAAGAAAATATAAGAAAAATTCAGAGTGATAATGTGCTGGCTCGATAGCTCGGGCATTATCGCTTTGATATTCTATTGTGATAACAATCTAAAGGGCATCTGATGTCAATCCCAATTACTAGAACCTCTTTTCAATGCGCATTTTTTTCATAATAATGTTGCTGTTCAGTACCAGTGCTGCGGTCATGATAATTACAGGTACTGCCGGCGTCCTGGAATATGAGAAGAATAAGGGGGCAGGCTAAACAGTGCATTGAACTTCCCGTACTTTTGGATCCCAAGCAACAACATTACCGCTGTCTTCATGACTTTTACTCAGTAGCATCAATTTAACACAAACTACTTCATCCTTATCAATCTGTTAGTTCAGACTGTCTTAACCATGAAGATTCAATGAATTATTGATCTGAAGAGCTAGATGCTCTTGGCGCGTAGGATCTGAACTGGTAAGTTGTCTTAGAATTCAAATGCACAAGAGATTCTTCTGAACTTTATGTTGTACACCCAACTCACAACTATTCGTATTGGATTACTGTTACTGCTTTTGCTAGTGGTGTCTGTAACCAGTTACGCGGGCATGCCCAAGCAGTGTGATAAGCCAATGCATTCTGATCATATTATTTATGATTGTTATGGTGATTGGGCGGTACGCCATGTGTTTGAACGTGGGGTGTTAAAGCATAAATATTCTGATGCCACGACAATAATGGATGTGGGCTGGTTTGGTTCAACTGAGTTTCAGATTAACCGCCGTCAAGACGGCTCCATTTATTATATCATTCCAAGCCAGATTGACCGCGTGGAAATAATTATTGCTGGCCAAACTTTTGTGTCTAAGCAAGGACCTAGTGCAGTGTTTTACGGAGAAGTGACCGAGCCTATGTTGGTTGCTATTTCACAGGCTCAATCGCCGGTGAATCTGTTGATTTACAGTGAGGGTCAGACTATAGAAGCATCTTTTTCTGAAACTGGGTCAAGCGCTGCATTGCGCTGGATTGGTGCCATAGATTAACAACAGGGAGAGGGTATGAGCAAGAATGGCACCATAGTGATTGTTGAAGATGACGATGATCAACGATCCAATTATGAAAATTTACTCACCCGTCGCTTATACACGGTACACGCCTTTGCTACCAAGGCTGAAGCCCTTGATCACTTAAGTCGCCACCGGCCAGACTTGCTTATTTTAGATATTATTTTAGGCAGTGACTATGATGGAGGGTTTGAACTTTACAGTGAAGCTGTTCGTTTTCATGAAGGGCTACCAGTACTGTTTTTAACTGATCGCGATGGTGAATTCGATAAAGTGTGGGGCCTAAAAATGGGTGCATGGGACTACCAATCCAAGCCAATTAGTATGGAGTTTTTGGCTGCCAAGGTAGCAACGCTAATGATGCTGGCTAATAACCAATCACGGCCATCTGACGACGCTAACACGGAGGTGGTTCGGGGTGAGCTAGTGCTCAATACCTTATCTAGGAGTGTTGCATGGGCGGGAGAACCTGTATTGAACCTTACTGTGACAGAGTTCAACATGTTACATGCCTTAGTGCTGCACCCTGGCAATGTAATTACTTATGATCGCTTTGCTCAAGTGACCCACTCAAGCGTGGTTGAAAAGAACACCATTAGTGCGCACATAAAGAACCTTAAGAAAAAGATTAGAAGGGCAGCACCTGAGTTTAATGGTATAGATTCTGAATATGGTCTCGGGTACCGGTGGAAGGCTTAATTGGTGGCTGAATTTCGTAGGCGCAAACGCAGTTTTAAACTGTCCTTCCAAGTGCTTAGTTTGATAGTAGTGCTGGCGGCAGTGCCTTGGCTTGGTTATCAGTTTATCAATGAGGCGAAACAATTTTTAGACTCAGGGCAGTTGATCTCTCAAGAGCAGTTTGGAAGATCTGTTGCGAACACCTTTTACAATAAAAAAGAAAGCCTTGCCTTGTCTCTTCAGGAAGGGGCGCCCCTGCCTAAAACCTACCTTGCCACTCCCATAACAGTTGATGGTTCTAAGCAAGATTGGCAAGATCAAAGTTATCGAAGGGAGTCTTTTCCTAGGCGTCAGCTTTATGAAGGGCTTGGCTTTTCTATTGCGGTAGGTGAGCGCAACGGTAGTTATTATGGACTGATTGACGTGCGAGACGTAGATCCTGATTATGAGGCAGGTTCTATAAATGGTTTTGATTCAAGAGACCACGTGAGGTTTGAATGGATTAATCAGCGTGATGAAATTGAACGTGTTGTATTGGTGCCTCAGCAAGGTGGTTTTGTGGCTATCTTTAGAGTGGGAGCTGACTGGCGGCGTGACACTATGGATCGCTTTCAAGCAGCGCCTATTGAAGCTGCGATGATGCCAACACTTGAAGGCTATACGGTTGAGATCAAAATCAACAAAGTAAGCCTAAATCAAAAGCAGGAATTACGTTTCTCTGTGTACGATGGTACTACTAGAAGCGGCATTTCTTCCATGGGTTCGTCAAAGGGTTTTCATACCCTAAATACCAGTTCCTCGGCTGCCAATCAATTGCTTGAAAGTCTGGCTAAATCTGTAAGTCATATTGCTTTATACGATGTAAAACTTCAGTTGAGAGCCCAAACACTGGTCAAACCTCGCGAGTATTCGCAGCTAAGCGAAACCACTGTGTTGGATGATGTGGGTGGCCTTTTAGACGAGGCCATGATGCTGTTGTTGCAGATAAGTATGGGCATTACTGGCGACGAATTGGAAACGCAACAAGAGTTGCTGTTCGCGGCTCAGCTTGGTGACTTAGCCCAAGCCCGCTGGTCTTCTTTGGGTGGTGGCGGCTTTTTAGCCACTGCAGCGCCGGTATTATCCGATGATGGCTCGGTCATAGGTATTGTGCTGGTTAAACAATCCACTGATCAAATATTAAAATTACAGCTTAAGTCTTTGCAGAGTATTGTGCTTTTTAGTGTGGTTGGCATTCTACTCATTTTTTCAATTGTCTTTTTCTTGTTTTGGCGCCTGGCCTATCGTGTGCGTAAATTGCGCATAGAAACGGCACACATGGTGAATGATGAAGGACGATTGGTGGCGAGTAAAATTGTGGGCCAGGTAGACCGAGATGATTCTATAGGTGATTTAGCGCGTAGTTTCTCCGACGTGGTGTCTAAGCTTCACGAACAGCAGTCCTTCATGTCCACTATGCCACGCACCTTAAGCCATGAAATAAAAAATCCCTTAAATGCCATATCCACGTCTCTTGAGAACATATCTGATTACCCCCTTGATGGTGAGATCAAAGGTTACATCGATATTGCCAAACGCGGCCTGCATAAAATTGAGTCGATCTTGTCAAAGCTGTCTTCTGCTGCCAATCTTGAGCAAGCTTTAACTAATGACGAATTAGAACCTCTGGATGTTAACCACTTTCTTACCCTGTACTGCCAGCACCAGCATCAAATGGCAGGGCATGACGTTGTTATTGAGTACGTGGGCACTAAAAAGTCTGCAATGGTGCAGGCGGTAGATTATCGCTTAGAGCAGGCACTTGATAAATTGTTAGACAATGCGAAGGATTTTCACCGTCAAGGCACGCCCATAATAGTACGTTTGAGCGCAGATAAATTTGATTGGATTGTAGACGTTGAAAATCAAGGTGAACAAATTAACTTGGATGAGGCGGACCAATTATTCCAGTCTATGGTGACCTCCCGCACCCAGGCCTCAGCGGGCGGTGCCGGGCACTTTGGTCTTGGGCTCTACGTAGTACAAACCATTGCTCAGTTCCACAAAGGCGCCGCTCAAGTTGCTAATCTATCCGATGGGTCCGGCGTTTGTTTCTCCATAAGGCTTCCAGCAAGCCTGATATAGCCTCAGTTGGTCATCTTCATCATTTCTTCAGACTTATTCCTTACATCTTCAGGAAGTCTTCCATAGTTCCTCATTGTTAAGTTGTTTAATAGTTGTCATACCAACACCAATAACAAGGAGCAGGACCATGGATCTTCATTTACTTCAACCCAACATTTCGCAACACATCAGTTCTGTGGAACACCTGCAAGTAGAATTGCTTATGTTATACGGCGACAGCTGCGATATTGGTGAAGGCAAGCACTACACCAGTTTAACTCAGCGTGGCCTTAAGCGGCTGATGAAAGACATGCGCCATGTGCAACAGCACCTTAAATCTCTGCGCAACACCTACCTTATTGATGCAGATGGAGAAACTGTACTGACCGTTGGCCATAAATATGATCACGTATCCACTGGGCGAGGTGCATCCCGTGCAAGCTATTGATGCGTTTGAAAGCCGTTGTGTTGATTATCAAAACCACTGTATCACCTCAGAATCAACGGCCCTGGTTGTGTACTTGTTAAGCCACAACGTGGTTTACGAAGAGGTTAACTACATGATGCCAGAACACCCTCCCACTGTAGAGTTGCTGTCCATTATTGTGAAGGACGTATGCCGAGGTAAATCGCCCTATACCCCTGTGTTCGAGCAAATAGTAGCGCGTTATTTGGATTTAGTAGGAGACGAGGGGGTATCGCCACAGGTGATTTTTTACTACGTGAGCAATGTTATTATTTCACTACTAGTGTTGAGTAGGCAAAACAGTCAATTATCTGCAGAAATTCTTGCCAAACTTATCCGACGTTTTAATTTTAGGGATGCCGTTTTGAGAGCTGGTGTAGAAGTGATCGCGGAAGAAGTTTTGCGCCGCTGCTTTTTAGCCATCAATGACACTAAAATCTGCCGTGCGCGGTGCTCTTGAGACGAGAGAACAGCAATGGATGACCAGGGCGAAATCATACCAAGAGCCGTCGTGTTCATGTAGTAATCAAAATTCGTCACTTAAAGGATTAACAACCAATTAAAAAGAGGCACAGGCAAGGTGTCGCTTTTAAGGCCTAGATTCAGAAAAACCTTATCTCCATCATAAAGGTTTAAGTTGTAGACAGTTAGAGTGTCCATTAGACTGGGTTCTTTTTACTGTGCATAATCTGATGAGTTATTTAGAATTGTAAAATTAGTCTTAGACTAATTTCCTATACAAAATTATGGCAAAAAGTGAAAATAAAGGGGTATAAGTCGATTATATCCTCTTTTTTGTCGTTTTGTGTTCAAAAGCGACACAAGGTGTCGATTTATCCTTCTACCCCCCAGCCCAATTATTTTACTTTTCGAACACAAGATAAAGATCCCATTTTGCATGGTGATACTTTGATAATCTGCAAACCAGCCACCTGTGGCTACAACAATAATAGCGGAGGCACACATGGGCCAATACAATGCCCTAAACATCGCTTGGAATGCACTACGAGGCCATAAACATTGGCAGCGAGCGTGGCGTGACCCAGAGCCAAAATCTAATTACGACGTCATTATTATTGGTGGTGGTGGCCACGGTCTTGCCACTGCTTACTATTTGGCAAAAAATCACGGTATTACTAACGTAGCTATCCTTGAAAAAGGCTGGATTGGCGGTGGTAACGTGGGTCGTAACACTACTATTGTCCGTTCTAACTACTTGTTAGATGGCAACGCGCCATTCTATGAACATGGTATGAATCTGTGGCGCGATATGGCGCAAGACTTAAACTACAACGTGATGTTCTCGCCTCGTGGCGTAATGAACATTGCCCACTCTAAGTCGCAATACGATACTTTTGCCCGCCGTGCTAACACCATGCGCTTAAACGGTATTCAATCTGAATTACTGAGCCGCGAAGAGGTGCTAGAGCGCGAACCTATTATTGATGGCAGTGCAGATACTCGCTTCCCTGTGTGGGGTGGTATTTTACAGCCAGATGCCGGTAACGCTCGTCATGATGCTGTGGCTTGGGGCTATGCCCGTGCCGCTGATCAGTTGGGTGTAGACATTATTCAAAACTGTGAAGTGATCGACTTTATTAAGCAGGGTGAACGTATTATTGGTGTTAAAACCAATCGTGGCGACATTCATGCAGAAAAAGTAGGCATGGCTGTTGCTGGTAGCTCTAGCCGTTTGGCAGAGAAACTGGGCATGCGCCTGCCGATTGAAAGTCATGTGTTACAAGCCTTTGTTACTGAACCATACAAGCCGTTAATCAATGGTGTTGTCACTTTTGGTGCAGGCCACTTTTATGTGTCTCAGTCAGATAAAGGCGGTGTAGTATTCGGTGGCGACATCGATGGCTACAATACTTACGCTCAGCGCGGCAACTTGCCTGTATTTGAAGATGTAATTGCTGGTGGCTTAACCATGATGCCATGTCTTTCGCGCCTGAAGTTACTTCGTAACTGGGGTGGTGTAATGGACATGTCTATGGACGGCTCACCAATTATTGATGTTGGCCCAATTGACGGTTTATACCTCAACACGGGTTGGTGTTACGGTGGTTTTAAAGCCACGCCTGCCTCGGGTTACTGTTTTGCGCATACTATTGCCAATGACGAAGCCCACGAACTTAACAAAGCTTATACCTTAGATCGTTTTGCCAAAGGCTACACGATTGATGAAAAGGGTATGGGTCCATATCCGAAGGCGCACTAATTATGATTAGAATTAATTGCCCCTATTGTGGCGAACGGGAACACAGCGAATTTACTTACGGTGAAGACGCCACTCGCACCACACCAGACAACGATGCTCCTATGGAGGAGTGGAATAAATTCGTTTACGAGCGCGCTAATCCTGCTGGTGAGCACATTGAATATTGGCATCATGCGTTTGGTTGCAGAGCTTGGCTAAAAGTTCAGCGCAACACCTTAACGCACGACATTTCTTGGGTGGGTTTACCCCATGAGAATCCGGAGGCTGCATCATGAGCGGATTTAGACATGGTGCAGGCCGTTTAGGCGATGCCCAACTTAACTTTACCTTTGATGGTAAACCAATGCTTGCCCGCGTTGGCGACACAGTGGCTTCGGCCTTGTTGGCCAATGGCGTAGAAGTGGTTGGACGTAGTTTTAAATATCACCGTCCACGTGGTGTTACTTCAAGTGGCCCAGAAGAAACGGGTGCTTTGGTAACGATTGGTTCTGGTGGTAAAGCCGATCCTAACGCTAGGGCAACAATGGAGCCTGTAACCCAGGGTTTGGAAGTGTTTTCTCAAAACTGCTTTCCATCTCCAAAGTTCGACTTAATGTCTGTGAACGGTTTGGCCGGTGCAATTTTACCGGGTTCTTTGTTCTCGGCAGGTTTTTACTACAAGACCTTCATGTGGCCAGCGGCCCTATGGTACAAGTTTTATGAGCCTTCTATACGTGCTGCCGCAGGTATGGGTGTTCCGCCTAAGGTTGCCGATCCAGATATCTATGATCGCATTCAGTCTTTCTGTGATGTTGCAGTAGTAGGTGGTGGTTCTGCTGGCTTGGCTGCTGCTTTGAGTGCATCTCAAAGTGGTTTGCGGGTAGTGTTGTTTGATGAACATAACGTTCTTGGTGGTCAGTTGCTTAACGAAGCCAATAACGAAGCCAACGCCGACCTAGAACAATGGCGTGCTGATACGATTGCGGCTCTAGAAGCTGCATCTAATGTCAAAGTATTAACGCGAACTGTATGTTGGGGCCGATTTGACGGCAACATGCTAGCTGCACATGAAAGTGTAGATGGCAAAGTGCGTCAAAATTACCACAAGGTACAAGCTAAGAAAATTATCATTGCTGCGGGTGCCATTGAGCGTCCATTAGTGTTTGGTAACAACGACAAGCCTAACGTCATGCTTGCTTCTGGTGCACGTCGAATGTTGAACCACTACGGTACAGCAACGGGTAAGATGTTGGCGGTATTTACCAACAACGACAGTGCCTACCAAACTGCATTTGATTATTCAGACGCCGGTATTCAGGTATCTGCGGTAGTTGATAGTCGTCAATATCCAAGCCAAGCCTTGCTGGATGGTTGTAATTCACGTGGTATTACACTCCATACTCAAGCTGTAGTGACAGAAGCTAAAGGTTGGCAAGCAGTGCGTAGCATTGAAATTGCAGACCTAGCGGCTAATGGCCAAAGTGTAAGTAACCGTCGTCGTGTTGCCTGTGATGTGCTGGCACATTCTGGTGGTTGGACGCCGCAAGTGCAAATGGCTGCACACGGTGGTAAGCCACCTGTGTATGACAAGAAGATTGCTGCTTTTGTGGTTGGCGACCAAGCCGAAGACACCTACTCTGTAGGTGCTGCTGAAGGCGAAAATGGGTTGTTAGTAGGTGTTGCCCAGGCAGTAGATGCTGCTAAGGCAGCCTGTGCCGAACTTGGTGGAAAAGCTGGTTCTGTAGCCCAACCACCACAAGATCGTGATGGCGCTACTAATATTGTGCCACTATGGAGCGTACCTGCTAAAGGTAAGCAATTAGTAGATATTCAGCACGACGTAACGGCTGCAGACGTAATTCAGTCTCACCGTGAAGGTTTTGTGTCTGTAGAGCACCTTAAGCGCTATACCACTTTAGGCATGGCTAACGACCAAGGCCGTACGTCTAACGTTAACGCTTTGGCTATTATGGCTGAGTGTCGCGGTTTGAGCATTGCTGAAACTGGTACAACACGTTTTCGTGCACCCCTTGCTCCCGTGTCTATGGGTGGTTTTGGAGGCCGTGAAATTGGTAAACACTTTAAGCCTGTGCGTCGTACTCCGATGCAAGAATGGCATGAAAAAGCTGGTGCTGTATTCGTTCAGGCAGGTATGTACATGCGCCCACAGTATTATCCTCAAGCGGGCGAGACTATTGACGATGCATACGAGCGTGAAACTGAACACGTGCGTAAGAAAGTAGGTATTTGTGATGTAACCTCGTTGGGTAAAATTGAAATTGTTGGTCCAGATGCTGCTGAGTTCCTCGATCGCGTTTACATCAACATGTTCAGCACTCTAAAAATAGGCAAAGCTCGTTATGGCGTAATGCTCCGTGAAGATGGCATTGTTTATGATGATGGCACTACCTCTCGTTTTGCTGAAGACCGTTTCTTTATGACCACAACTACGGCCAAAGCTGGCCCGGTTATGGCGTACTTAGAGCGCTGTTTAGAAATTGATTGGCCAGAATTGAAAGTTCGTGTGAGCTCGGTGAGTGAGCGTTGGGGTGCCATGGCTGTTGCTGGTCCTGATTCCCGTGCTACCTTAACGGCTGCTTTCCCATCTGTAGATTTCAGCAACGAAACTTTCCCATTCATGGGTGTGGTTCATGCTGAACACAACGGTGCCCAGATGGTGATCTTGCGGATCAGCTTCTCTGGCGAGATGGCCTATGAAGTTTACGCAGAATCAGAGCACGCTACGGACGTATGGCAAGCCATTATTGATGCTGGTCAGGCTTATGATATCGTGCCTTACGGCCTTGAAACTCTAGGTGCCTTGCGTATCGAAAAAGGTCACGTTACCGGTGCAGAGCTTGATGGTCGTGTAACCTTGGGCGACGTACACATGGATGGCATGGCTTCTAAGAAGAAGTGGTTTGTAGGTAAAAACTTGAAAGACCGTGAAGGCATGGTACATCCGGATCGTCCACAATTGGTAGGTTTAAAGTCGGTTGATCCGCGTACACCTATCTCTACAGGTTCTATCTTGGTGACTGATGCCAATGCTAGCGCTGGTGCAGACAAACAAGGTTGGGTAAGTTCTATGACTTACAGCCCAGAACTGGGTAACTTTATTGCACTTGGTTTCTTGCGCGGTGGTAAAGACCGTATTGGTGAGCGCATATATGCTGCTTACCCAGTAAAAGGTAAAACCGTTGAAGTAGAAGTGGTAAGTAACCACTTTGTTGATCCAACTAACGAAAGGGTGAAAGGCTAATGGCTAATGCACTAAATGGGCATTTTGAAATGCCACAAACTTTCGCTGCAGTTAGCATCGATGTCACTGCCACCAACGTTTGGCAACTTGAAGGCTGCGAAAACGTAGATACTAAAGTTGCGACCATGACCGGTATGGCAGTTCCAGCGCAGGGTCAAGTGACCGTGCAAGGCGACGAACGTTTGGTATGGGCAGGTCGTGATCGCTATCTGTTAACTACTAACCGTTCTGATCTAGTTGATAACGATGGTGTATATGCAACGGACCAAACCTACGGCAAAACTCAGCTGTTAATTACTGGTGAAGATGCCCGTGCCTTGTTGGCACGTGGTTTACCACTAGACATTGGTGAAGGGCAGTTTGCTATTGGTGAAGTTCAACACAGCCACATTAATCATATTGGTGTGAGTGTTATTCGCAACGCTGATGTAAGTGGTCAACCACAGTTTGAAGTTTGGGTAATGCGCGGGTTCGCTAAATCCCTTACGGAATTCTTGGTACATTCTGCAGAAACCTTACGCTAAATAGTAAGTTCTGATTAAAGCCAGTAATAGTCGCTATTGCTGGCTTCTTATTTACGGGCCTTGGCATCTGTGCCAAGATCCAAAGTCTTGAACAAACTCTAGGAGGCCTCATGGCTGGCTTATTACCCAATATAGATCCAACTGGATTGTTAGAATACTCGGTGGTTTATACCGATCGTGCCCTTAATCATATGTCTCAGTCTTTTCAAGGTGACATGCGCTATATTTCTAGTACGCTAAAGGGTGTTTACACTGCGGACCAAGTGGCGATCGTGCCAGGTTCTGGCACATTTGGGATGGAAGCCGTAGCTCGTCAGTTTGCTACTGGTAAAAAGACCTTAATCATTCGCAACGGTTTCTTTAGTTTCCGTTGGACTCAAATTTTAGAAATGGGCAATATCTCTTCAAGCTCTACCGTGCTCAAAGCACGCCAAGCAAAAGCAGGTGATCAAGAAGCATTTTCTCCAGCACCTATTGAAGAAGTCTTAGCAACCATTGCCAGCGAAAAGCCAGCTGTTGTTTTTGCTCCTCATGTTGAAACCTCGGCAGGCATTATCTTGCCAAACGATTACATTAAAGCAGTCACCGATGCAGTGCATGCTGTGGGTGGTATTTTTGTATTAGATTGTATTGCTTCTGGTTGTTTGTGGGTAGATATGAAAGCCATGGGCGTAGATGTTTTAGTGAGCGCCCCTCAGAAGGGCTGGAGCGGTTCACCTTGTTGTGGCCTAGTGATGATGGGCGAGCAGGGCGTTGCCGCTCTTGAAGCTTCAACTAGCACCAGCTTTGCTTGCGACCTTAAAAAATGGCGCGACATTATGGCAGCCTACGAAAACGGCGGCCATGCCTACCACGCTACCATGCCCACAGACTCGATCGCTTCTTTTGCTGCTGTGATGCGCGAGACTGAAGATTATGGCTTTGATAAGGTAAAGGCAGAGCAGCAAGAACTGGGTGACGCAGTACGTGCTTTGTTGACCTCTAAGGGTATTAAGAGCGTAGCTGCTGAAGGTTTTGGTGCTCCAGGCGTTGTAGTTAGCTATACCGAAGACACCGCAATCCAAAACGGCAGTAAATTTGCTGCCTTAGGCATTCAAATTGCCGCTGGTGTGCCACTAATGTGTGACGAACCAGAAGGTTTTCGGACCTTCCGTTTAGGCCTCTTTGGCCTAGACAAGCTGCATAACGTAGAGCGCTCTGTAGCTACATTGGATGAGGCCCTAAGCCAAGTTCTTTAATAGTTTGCCTTTGCAAACCAAGTGAAGCAATCCAAAAAAGCCCGCAAAGCGGGCTTTTTAATGGCTAGAATGAATGCTTAGAATTAAAGCATGCCTAAATCCAAACCGGCTGTCATATATTGGCCTATCTCAAAACACTGATGAGTAAACTCGTCCTGCCATTGCCCCTTGCACACCAACACAGGCTGCGCCAAATTCCAATGTAAGCCAGTACAGATAGATTCGACGGCTCGCTGGGTGCCTGTGCCATCTGAGCCTGCTCGAATCACCAAAGCATAAGGCAGGCCTTGCTTTAGCTCCAGTACTGGATAATAAACACGATCAAACCAATCTTTAGTGGCTCCCGCCATATAGCCAAGGTTTTCGGTGGTGAGAATAATCACGGCGTCAGCAGCTAATAATTGATGCGGTTGGCAATCCAAAGGCGCCACAATTGATATCGAAACGTTTTCGGCTTCTGCCGCAGTGCTGCCTGCAACGCAGGCGTCAAGCATCTGCTGGGTATTGGCAGAGGGTTGGTGGGCAACGATAAGTAGTTTTTTGTGCATTGATCCAGTCTAGCAGACCTAGATATGCACTGAATATAGGTATCTGCTAGACTACAGAACTAGACTTAATAATCACCCAACAATCTGGATTTTCAATCATGACACAATTCATAATCACTTATTTAGGTGGCAACCAACCAGCAACGCCAGACGAAGGCCGAGCCCATTTTGCTAAATACATGCAGTGGATTAATGGTTTGGGAGAGGCTGTTATTAGTGGAATGAACCCACTAAAAGACACACATCATGTATCTCCAGACGGCAGTGTTTCTATGGGCACAGGTACTAAAATGTCTGGCTTCACCATCATTGAAGCAGATTCTATTGAAGCTGCCGTAGTAGTTACTAAGTCATGTCCGTTCCTAGACATTGGTGGCAGCCTAGAGGTGTCTGAACTGGTACATATGCCATCGTAGGAGTGGTTCTCGATAAGCATGAGCTTATCAAGAACCATAAAAAGCCAGAGGCAATTCTGCCTTCACTTAGTTAACTTTTTTTGGCGTATCCCCCACTAGTGTATGTAACCCACATTCACGTCCAGCCTCGGCCTTGGTGGGGTCAAAGTAGCGCGTCTCATCGGGCAAGCCGTGCTTAGTTAAATAAGCCTGCATATCTTCCAAACTCCAATCCAATAACGGTGACACCTTAATGGTGCCGCTAGGGCCATGAGCTACTGTGTCCATTTGCTGGCGCAACTGGCTTTGTTCACGGCGCAAGGCGGTGAGCCACACTTCAGGTGCAATTTCCGCCATGGCGCGTTTGAAGGGTTCTAGCTTAAACTGTTCAGTAAACTCGACGTGGGCTGGCTCGTCGGTGGTAGGAATACCGCCCATGACGGCATCGCGCCTTGCTGCACTTACAGCTGGTGTGTACACCACTAGATTTAAATTTAGCTGGTTAATAACTTGCTCTGCATACGCGTAGGTTTGCGGCATGTTGTAACCAGAGTCTATCCACAGCACTTGAGTGTCTGCAGAAACTTGGTTTACCATGTGCAATAACACAGCTTCTTGAGGGCCAAAGTTGGTCGTGACTAAGGTCTTTCCACCCAGTCCTAGAGCCCATTTTACTACCTCTTCTGCACTTGCTGAGTCAAGTTGCTGATTAGCTCTTGGTAGATTTAGGGTGGCTAAATTATCATTTGCCGCAGTGGTGGACACTACTTTAAGTTCTGAAATCATACCAGCAGCAGCTGTAGCATGGCTGATCTTATCAATTAAGATAAATGACCCTAAGCCTTTGCTGTGTTTGAATTCAGAAGCTGGAATAGGCGCATCTAAGTGTAGTTCTACTAGGCCAATTTCATTTAACTCTAGAGTGTTAGCAGAACTCCGTTCTAGGGTGTTGACGTTGACTTTGTAGTTGATTTTTTTAACCCGTGCGTTAATGCGTTTACTGCCAAGTTTTAACTCATAGTCACGGCTTAGGTTTAGTGTCTGTTGATCCATCCATACTAGGTTGGCTGTGATCTGCTGAGAGCTGACCGTATGTGTTGCATTGTTTGCATGCACCAAGGTATCACCGCGGGAAATATCAATTTCATGGGTTAAGGTGACGGTAATAGCCATTGGTGCAAAGGCTTGTTTCAAATCACCATCAGCTGTAACAATACTTGCTATGGTGCTAGTTTGGCCTGATGGTAGCACTCGAACTTCATCGCCAGGCTTTACGCTGCCAGCAGCAATAGTGCCGCAATAACCTCTAAAATTGGCGTTAGGTCGGTTAACGTATTGCACGGGTAATTGCCAATCACCCTGGGAGACGTCTGTTTGTGTGTTTAGGTCTTCCAATAAATGTAGTAACGATGGTCCTTGATACCATGGCATTTGTGGGCTTTCATCCACTACGTTATCTCCTGTAAGGGCAGATACAGGTATAAAGTGAATATTTGGCAAATCTAAGTTTTGAGCAAAAGTTTGGTAGTCTTGCTGGATTTGTTCGAATACGTTTTGATTGTAATCCATTAAATCCATTTTATTAACTGCCACCACTATGTGTTTAATGCCTAATAAAGACACAATAAAGCTGTGACGACGAGTTTGGGTGAGTAAGCCTTTACGAGCATCCACTAGAATGATGGCTAGATCGCAGTTTGATGCACCGGTAGCCATGTTGCGGGTGTATTGTTCGTGCCCAGGGGTGTCGGCAATGATGAACTTACGTTTACTGGTTGAGAAGTATCGATAAGCTACGTCTATGGTGATGCCTTGTTCACGTTCTGCTTGCAGGCCATCAACAAGTAAAGCTAAGTCTAATTGACCGCTGTCTTGGTTGCCTTGGCCAGAGAGAGAGGCTTGTTTAACGGCCGCAAGCTGGTCTTCATAAACCAGTTTGCTGTCATGTAATAAACGTCCAATGAGGGTGGATTTTCCATCGTCTACACTGCCACAGGTGAGCAGACGCAGCAGGCTTTTGTGTTCATGTTGCTGCAGGTAGCTATGGATGTTTTGTTTAATAAGTTGGCTTTGGTGGCTCATTAGAAGTAGCCCTCCGCTTTTTTAAGTTCCATGGATCCAGCTTGGTCGGCATCAATAAGGCGACCTTGGCGTTCTGAAGTTTTGGCAAGTAACATTTCTTGAATGATCCCTGGCAAGGTGTTGGCGGTAGATTCAATAGCCCCAGTGAGTGGATAACAACCGAGGGTTCTAAAGCGCACAGATTTCTCTTCTACAGTTTCATTGGCGGCAATGGGCATGCGATCATCATCCACCATGATATCAATGCCGTCGCGTTTTACGACTGGGCGTTTAGCGGCAAAGTACAAAGGCACAATGTCAATTTGTTCCATGTAAATGTATTGCCAAATGTCTAGTTCAGTCCAGTTAGAGATAGGGAAAACACGAATGCTTTCGCCCTTGTTAATTCGAGTATTGAACAGGTTCCATAATTCTGGACGTTGGTTCTTTGGGTCCCAGCGATGTTCTTTAGAACGGAAGGAAAATATACGCTCCTTAGCACGAGAACCCTCTTCGTCACGACGGGCGCCACCAAAGGCCGCATCAAATCCGTAGTGATCTAAAGCTTGTTTTAAGCCTTGGGTTTTCATCACGTCTGTATGGATTTTTGAGCCATGAGTGAAAGGGCTGATGCCCATGGCCAAACCGTCTGGGTTGATGTGGGTGATGAGTTCCATACCTGATTCCGCCACGGCCTTTTCACGAAATTTAATCATGTCTTTAAATTTCCACGTGGTATCTACGTGTAACAATTTAAATGGTGGAGGTGCTGGGTAAAAAGCTTTTTTAGCAAGGTGTAACATCACTGAAGAGTCCTTACCGATTGAGTAAAGCATGATTGGGTTGTTGAACTCGGCCACAACTTCACGCATGATGTGGATACTTTCGGCTTCCAGTTGTTTGAGGTGGCTGAGACGAGTCTCAGAAATGTTGCTCATGGCATTACGCTCCCGTTAAAGTGAATTGGACCCATTTGAATTAATCAATTGGTGCCATTGATTGGGGGCAGTATGCCATTACTTTTTTAAAATAAAAAGTAATAAAAAACTTAATCGTTATTCCATTTAGTTATAATAAAGCTAATGCCACCACCTTGGAAAGAACCTATGTTAGATAAAAAAGCTGTTTCAATTACCCTGGTTGATTACCAAGACCCTCAACAAATGGCCTTATTAATACAACAACTTGGTGCCTATGCCATGGATGATATGGGTGGTGGTGAGGATTTGCCAGAAGAGGTTAAGCAACGCTTATTAACGGACTTGCCGCAACAGCAGCAGAATTTTAGTTTTTTAGCTTGGGTAGGGGACGAATGCGCAGGTATGACTAACTGCCTTTGGGGTTATTCCACCTTTGCGGCCATGCCATTGGTTAATATCCATGACCTAGGAGTGCAGAAGGAATATAGGGGCATGGGCATTAGTACAGCTTTATTACAAGCAGTAGAGGATTACGCCCGCACCAGAAATGCCTGCAAAGTGACGCTGGAAGTGCTTGGTAATAATGACATTGCTAAGGCTTCGTATAACAAGTTTGGGTTTAAAGTCTATGAGCTTGCTGAGGGAGCAGGTAAAGCAGAGTTTTGGCAAAAATACCTGTAGTATGCCCGTGATGATGAAGCATCAAGTATAATTTGGTGGCTTTACCGATGTAATGAAGACATGAGATCCGTGGCTTTGTTTGAACCTCATTTTACCTGGAAATGAACTTTGAAATTATCTTCTTTTGGTCAAAAATTTAGTGGTGATGCTGGCATTACTGTATTAATGGATGATATTACTAACGCACTCTCAAGCGGGCGTGACATGATTATGATGGGAGGCGGGAATCCTGCTAATATCCCAGAAATAGAAGCCATTATGCAGCAACGTCTACAAAAACTTGCGAATGATCCTGTTGCCGTTAGGCAGCTTCTTGGTAGTTATGACCCTGCTCAAGGTAATGCGGCATTAATTGATGCCTTAGCCAAGCTATTTAGCAAGAAGCTTGGTTGGCCCGTTACGCGCCATAATATAGCCCTCACTAATGGCAGCCAGTCTGCATTTTTTATGTTATTCAACATGCTAGCAGGTGAGTTTGAAGATGGCAGCACGAAACAAATTCAGTTGCCTATGGCGCCAGAGTACATTGGCTATGCAGACGCTGGCATTGGTAGCAGTTTATTTACTGCTGCTCATCCTCATATTGAGGAATTAGAGCAACGTCAGTTCAAATATCGGGTAAAATTTGATGATTTACACGTAGGGCCAAATACTGGCGCAATATGTGTGTCTAGGCCCACTAATCCCACAGGTAATGTTATTACCGATGATGAAGTAGAGCAGTTAGATGCCTTGGCGAAAACCAATAAGGTGCCATTAATAATCGATGGTGCTTACGGTATTCCCTTTCCAGGCTTAATTTACACACCGGCCACTCCTTTTTGGAATGACAACACTATTGTATGTTTGAGCTTATCTAAATTTGGCTTGCCAGGTGCTCGCACGGGAATTGTCGTGGCTAATGAAGAAACAATTCAGACCATTGCAGATATTAATGCCATTATTAATTTAGCCAGTGGTAGCTTTGGTGCAGCGCTGACCACAGACTTGATTGCTTCGGGTGAGATAATTGATTTAAGCCAAAAGGTAGTGCGTCCTGCTTATGAAGCGCAATTGGCGTTTGCGCAAAACACCTTGCATGAAGTAATGGACCCTGCAATCCCATATGCCATGCACAAACCAGAAGGTGCTATGTTCCTTTGGCTGTGGTTTAAAGACATGCCTATCACCAGCCAAGAGCTGTATGAGCGGTTAAAAGCGCAGGGTGTGGTTGTGGTTTCTGGGCATAATTTCTTTGTGGGCATTACCGATGATTGGCAACACCAACACGAATGTATTCGTATCAATTATGCCGCTCAAACCCCAGAGCGGATTGCTAAAGGTTTGCGGGTTATTGCTCAACAAGTTCGCAAGGCTTACCTAGGTTAATATTTTAACAAGTACGGGGTTCCACATGCTTGGATAAATATTTTTCATATTTTTACTTAATCGTGCTTTTTGCTCTATTCAAGACCTAAAAAAAGCAGTATTGTGGCGCCATAAAGGTAAGCACTTATGGTGGAGATACGCACCATGTTGCAAGAAATAAAAGCCAGTTGGGCCCTGCTACTGGGCATCGGTTTTATCATGCTAGGCAATGGCCTGCAGGGTACGCTACTGGGTGTACGTGCTAGCTTAGAAGGGTTCGACGTATTTACCACTGGTGTGGTGATGTCGTTTTATTTTTCGGGTATGCTGGTAGGTAGTATTCTCACACCCAAATTGGTGTCTAGGGTAGGACACATAAGAGTCTTTGCCGCCTTAGCCTCAACGGCTTCCATCGCCATTCTGTTGCACAGTATTTACATCAACCCATACACATGGAGTTTGATGCGTTTTGTCACTGGCATCTGTTTTTCTGGTTTGTTTGTAGTCTCGGAAAGCTGGTTAAATGACAGAGCCAGTAACGAAAATCGTGGTGCCATATTGTCTGTCTATATGGTAGTAATCACTTTAGGTATGGGCAGTGGCCAGTTTTTGCTGAACGTGGCAGACCCAGCCAGCACCGAACTGTTTATTCTTATCTCCGTCATCATCTCGTTTGCATTAGTACCTATACTGCTTACAGCTCGGCCTGCGCCGGCTTTTGATCAGGGTGTAAGTATGTCTATTTTCGCCTTGTATAAAGTCTCGCCCTTGGCAGTAATAAGTAACGCCTTAACAGGCGCAGCTCACGGTACAGCATTTAGCCTGGGCGCTGTGTACGGTTTGCAAAAAGGTTTTGACAATAGTTTACTGGCGTTGTTTATGGCCTCTTTCTTATGGGGTGGTTTCTTATTGCAATGGCCTATTGGAAGGTTGTCTGACAAGTATGGTCGTCGTGGTGTAATGCTCATTACTTCCTTGGTTGCGGTGATTTTATGTTCATTGGCATCCGCATGGGATACCACTAGTAGTAGCTATATTCCACTCATTGTTGTTTTAGGTGGCTCGGTTATGCCCATGTATTCCTTGTGTATTGCCTACGCCAGCGATCGATTGTCTCCAGAGCAAATTGTCTCTGCCAGTGGCGCCATGTTTATGGCTGGCGGCATCGGTTTGAGTATTGGTCCGATTTTGGTGGCTTTTGCTATGTCCAGCTTTGGCCCAGATGTTTATTTTATTGGTATAGCAATAGCTTTTGTAGCAATTTCCTTAGCGGTATTAAACAGCATGCGCTACCGTGAGGTTACCCCAGAAGACGTGGAAGAGCAGTCGCCAATGTTAGCTGCTGGTGTGATTGGTACGCCTATTGCCGCTTTTGCAGCGCCAGATGCGCAAGACTATGCTGTGGCATTAGAAGAAGACGAGTTAGAGCAGTTGGACGACAGCGACGAATGGTCCCAAGCACCTATGGCTGGACCAGAAACCGCCATTCCAGACACCGACGAAGCATCAGAAGAAGATCATTATTGATTGAGAAATGGTTTTAATCCAAACCAATAAATCCACCTGTTTGGTGCTGCCAGAGTTTGGCATAAATGCCACCATGGGCCAGCAAGTCTTGATGGCTGCCTTGTTCGATGATATTACCGTTGTCGATGATAATTAAGCGATCCATTGCCGCGATGGTGGATAAACGATGGGCAATAGCAATGACGGTTTTTCCATCCATAAGGCGGTTTAAGCTGGTTTGAATGGCGGCTTCTACTTCTGAGTCTAGGGCCGAAGTGGCTTCGTCTAATACCAATATAGGCGCATTCTTGAGTAACACACGGGCAATAGCGATTCTCTGACGTTGTCCGCCAGAAAGCTTCACGCCCCTTTCTCCAACTTGCGCCATGTAACCACGGTTGCCTTTTGGATCTTCTAAATCATCGATAAACAGATTGGCTTCAGCTTGTTTGCAGGCTTGCAGCAACTCTGCATCGGTCGCGTCTGGTTTGCCGTAAACGATATTTTCACGCACGGAACGATGCAACAGGGAGGTATCTTGCGTCACCATACCGATAGCTGCTCGTAAGCTGTCTTGAGTGACTTGGCTAATATCCTGGCCATCGATTAAAATTTCGCCACTTTCTAAATCGTGGAAGCGTAGTAGTAAATTTACTAAAGTGGACTTGCCAGCGCCAGAACGCCCAACAATACCCACTTTCTCTCCTGCTTTTATATGCAAACTTAGGTTATCAATAACACCATGGCTTTTACCATAGTGGAAACAAATATCCTGAAATTCGATGTGACCATGGGTGACAACTAAGGGAACCTCGGCATGATCTAGCACCGTTTGGGGCTGGGAAATGGTATTCATGGCATCAACTACAGTGCCCAAACTTTCATAAAAATCGTGTACTTCCCACATCAGCCAATCGGAAAACCCTTGTAACCGAATAGCCAGAGCCAAACTTACAGCAATCATGCCTAAACTGGCGCTGTGGTTGAGCCATAAATAGATATCTACGGCCGCAGTAGCAAAAATAAGTAGGCTATTTAAGCTGGTGACGACGACATCCATCCAGGTGCTTAGCCCCATCATTTGGAACACGTTGACTAAAAAGGTATTCATGGACGACTTAGCGTAATCCGTTTCTTTTTGCGTATGGGCAAACAGTTTTACGGTGCTAATGTTGGTATAGCTATCTACTACTCTTCCGGTCATTACGGCACGTTTGTTGGCTTGATCTTCGGCGATACGGCCGAGTCGCGGCAAAAAGTAAACCATTGATCCAGTAAACAGCACTAACCATATCGCAATAGGAGCGGCCATCCGTAGATCTGTATTAGACAAGAGTACGAGCATTGAAAATATGCCCACAACCACGTAGGCAAAGGTATCACACAACTTACCTACCACTTGCCTTACGGCAATGGACCCTTGCATGACTTTGGCAGCAATACGGCCGGCAAAATCATCTTGGTAAAAATCTAAGCTTTGTTGTAATAAATACCGGTGGGCTAACCAGCGCACACGCATGGTTAAGTTTGGCAACAGGGTTTGCATACGAATAAGGTTGTTGAGTAAGCCTATGAGCGGCACCACTACCACCACCAATATCCCCATTCGCCAAAGGGTGCTGGCTTGATCGGTTAGAAACGTAGCTCTATCTTGTACGCTAAGCCAATCTACAAGTTGTCCCATAAAACCAAACACAATTACTTCTATGGCAGCGAACGCGCCAGCAGTGACAGCGAGCAAAAACATATAGCGTTTCATGCCGTGGCAATAGTGTAAGCAAAAGCGCCACACCCCCTTGGGGGGTTGTTGTGGTTGTTCTGGGGGGTAAGGATCAACTAAGTTTTCAAAAAACTTTAACATAATGGCAAGGCATCCGATGCTATCTTCTGTTTTACGGGTAAGTTACTAATTAACTTGTGGTTAATAGTGTGTCTGTTTTAGCCGCCATAATGAAATCGTTACGATGTAAACCACTGATAGTGTGAGTCCACCAAGTGACAGTAACTTTGCCCCATTCTGTTAAAATAGCAGGATGGTGAAACTCTGCTTCGGCCAGGTCTCCCAATAGATTAGTGAACTCTAAAGCTAATTTAAAATTTTTGAATTTGTATTGGCGCTGAAGCTGCTTGACACCGTCCACAAGAATGGGAGCCCAGCCTGGAACTTCCCCCATTAAGGTCGCTAACTCTTTATCCGTAACCGTTGGAGCATCAGCGCGACAGGCTTCACATTTTAATTCGCTAAAATCCATACCATTTCTCACTGTTATTTAAAACAAAGTAACCCAGGCTGGACCTTCCCTATGGTGCCTTGGTTAAATCCTGCCAAGCTTGGTGCTGGCTTAGGTATATTGTACCGGTTAATTGCTCAGCAAAGTTAACCCTTTTTAGTCGATCCAGCACCGGCCCTTTAACTTCTGACAAGTGCATTTGAATCCCTTTGTCTTGTAACCGTTGATTGAATTCCAATAGGCTTTTTACGGCACTGGAATCAATATGGTTAATCCCAGAAGCCATTAGTATCAAATGTTCTACACCGGGGCTCTGAGCTAGTAACGCATTGAACTGGTTGTCTAGATAACGTACGTTACCAAAAAACAAACTTTCATCAATACGCAGGGTAATGACCTGTTCAAATTGTGCCACATTGTGGCGGGTGATATTACGAAAGTGTTCGCTACCAGAAATTGGACCCACAATGGCTGTATGAGGGCGACTTGTGCGCCATAACATAAGCGATATAGTGGCTACTACGCCTGCCATAACACCCGCTTCTACACCCACACATAGCACCATACCAATAGTGATCATCATGGCGGCAAAGTCGTGTTTGCTATACTTCCATGTGAATTTTATTTCGTGAGGTTCAATTAAGGTGAGTACGGCCACAAATATGGTTGCTCCAAGTACGGCCTTAGGCAATAAAGCCAAGTAGGGCGTAAGGTAAAGGCTCGCTAGAGCAATACCTACGGCAGTAAATACGCCTGCCATAGGGGTTTGTGCGCCAGCATCAAAGTTCACCACAGAGCGCGAAAAGCCACCTGTTACGGCAAAACCCCCGGAGGCCGCAGAGGCTATATTAGCCGCACCTAAGCCCAATAGCTCATGATTTGGCTCGATCTGTTGACGGCGTTTATTGGCCAAGGTTTGAGCTACAGAAATAGATTCAACATAACCAATCAGGCTAATCATAATAGCTGGAGGCATCAGAGTAGAGGCTAATAACCAGCTTAATTCAGGCCATGCCAAACTAGGTAGCCCTGATGGAATATGGCCTACTACTTTAACGCCTTGTTGATCTAAACCGAGGTTTGAGACCAATAAGATAGCAATGACTACTGCGCTGACAGGCGCCATTTTACTGAGCGTTGATGCTGCAGTTGCGCTCATAAAACAGCATAACAAGTGAGTTAAGGGAGTGCGAGCCCACCACAAAAATACAATACTTACGACACCAACGACAGCAGTAAGAAGGTGTGTATCGCTACCGTATTGCAACAGTCCATGGGCTAATTCGGGTAAGTTATGACCGCTTAAAGGGATACCTAAAATGTGCTTCAACTGGCCCAGGGCAATAAGAATGCCAGCGGCGGTAATAAAGCCTATGACTACAGGGCGACCTAATAAATTAGCAATAAAACCTAACTTCAATAAGCCCATTATTAACATGAGCATGCCCGATAACAAGGCTAGGGTCATAGATAAGGTTAATACGTCTAAACCACTAGTAATATGGGCTAAACCCACGGCATTAGCAGATAACAGGGAAATAACGGCTACTGGGCCAACGGCTAACGTGCGGCTAGAACCAAACAGAGCATAGGCTAAAAGTGGCAGTATGCTGGCATAGAGGCCTGTGGCTGGAGGCAATCCTGCCAGCATGGCATAGGCCAAACTCTGGGGGATGAGCATTATAGTTACAATCAAAGCGGCCATCGCATCGGCTTGCAAGGCGCTGGTGTTGTAGATTTTAAGCCATTTTAATGCGGGTAGTTTTGTCAGTGGACTGCAGAGTATTTTGATCACTGTAATTAAGCGACAATTTGGTTAATAGGAATTTTAATATAAGCGGTACCATTGTCTTCTACAGGTGGCATATGGCCTGCTCGCATATTAACTTGCACCGAAGGTAACAGTAAACGCGGCGTGCTTAATTGTGCATCTCTTGCCGTGCGCATGTCGATAAACTCTTCTTTGGTCTTGCCTGCCAAATGAATATTACTGGCTTTTGATTCTGCTACGGTGCTTTCCCAAAGGTACTCTCGGCCACCTGGAGCATAGTCATGGCACATAAACAGACGGGTCTCATCTGGCAGACTTAAAATTTGTTCCATAGATTCGTACAAGGCTGTGGCATCACCACCTGGAAAGTCACATCGCGCTGTGCCGTAATCAGGCATGAATAAGGTATCTCCTACAAAACATGCGCCGCCCACTACAAAACTCATACAAGCTGGCGTGTGGCCTGGTGTGTGAAGTGCTGTCATAGATAAATTGCCGATCTTTAGTTCTTCGTTAGGCGTTATTAAATGGTTGAACTGACTGCCATCGCGAGGAAAACTATCTTCAGCATTAAATAAGGTGCCAAAATTATCTTGAACCTGAGTAATTTTCTCACCAATGGCAATTTTGCCACCCAATTGTTGCTGAATGTAAGGTGCAGCGGACAGGTGGTCTGCGTGTACGTGGGTTTCTAACAACCAAACTAGGGTTAGGCCTCTTGCTTTAATACTTGTAATTACTTTGTCTGCAGAGTCTGTGCGGGTAGTGCCCGTGTTGGCATCGTAATCTAATACGGTGTCAATCACGGCACATTGATTAGTGTCTGGGTCTGCCACGATGTAAGTTACTGTGAATGTTGCTTCGTCAAAAAAGGCGGTAATCGCAGGTTTAGTCTGTGTAGCTTGAGTCATGGAGTCTCCAAGTTGGGGCGAATTAATTAGCTTAATCCCATTGTATGAGGGTTTATTAGCAAATGCAAATATAGTTATAACCTTATGCTTTAATTTTATAAGATGATTTGTTTTCATCAGGGGTTTACAATGTTTGGAATTTTTATTAACATGTTAATTAAATATTATTAGAATTAATTTTAGCTATTCTTTATCTGTTTCTTATATAATAATTCTCTATGTATGCTGGGTTAAAGCTTATAATAGAACCCATTCTTGACTGCCAATTTGGAACCCCTTAATGTCCACAGAAGCTTTTAGCAACCGTGAATTCCGCGACGCCTTGTCATCATTTGCCACTGGTGTGACCGTAGTAACTTGTTTAGACGCAAGTGGAGATCCTGTAGGTGCCACCGCCAGCAGTTTTAACTCTGTGTCTATGGATCCTCCGCTAATATTGTGGAGCATTACCAAAGCTGCCTACAGTTCAGATGCGTTTATTAATGCCAAGCATTTTGTAGTTAATGTATTGAGTGCTGAGCAGGTTGATATCTCCAACAAATTTGCCCGCAGTGGTATTGACAAGTTTGCTGATATAGCTGTAGAGCACGGCATTGGTGGTGTGCCTATGTTACCAGGCAGCATAACCAGTTTTGAATGTGAAGCTTGGGCTACCTACGATGGCGGTGACCATGAAATAATTGTTGGCCAAGTGAAGGGCTTACGCGGTAAAGCGGGCTCTGGGCTAGTATTTTACCGTGGTGCATATGCGACAGCGGAAGCGATTCCAACCTTGTCTCCCGTTGAGACCAATGATGTCAGCCACTTTATTGACAACTACTTGTTATATTACATGACGCGGGCCACTCACCAGATGGGTGAAGAATTTCATCAATTAGTGGCTGATGATGGTTTAACTACCAAAGAGTGGCGAGTATTGGCGTGTTTGTATAATGAAAACAGCATGAGTTTAGCCGACCTAGCTAAGCGCACTATGGTGGACCAAGCTACCTTGTTAGAACTATCCATGGATTTGCAAAAACAAAATATGGCCCGTGTTCAACAGTTGGATGTTGGTACCAAAATTACTGGCACAGGGGCTGGTCAGAAGCGGGTTGAGCATTTAATTGAAGATTGCCAAAAAGCAGAGAGCAATGCTTTGGACGGGCTAGATAGTAATGCAGCAGAGACCTTAAAGACAATGTTACATCGCATTATAAAAAATACTGATTAACTATGTTTGAACTATTTTAGCTCTTGATAAAGGCGGAGTTTGTCGGTAGTAGGTCACCATACTCTGGGTTGCGTTTTTGGTCTTTGCTTGTCATTGCTTCCATCATATCTACTTCCGGCTGTAACATACCCGCTTGCCATGTAGCCTGATATTTGAGGGCATTTGCAATGTCGTGGTCGCGGCCATAATTCATTATTTCTTTGCATCCATGAACCGCTAGAGGTGAATGATTGGCTATGGTTTGTGCGAGTTCCATAACTACTTTTAGCATAGTTTCTGCATCACCAAAAACTTGATTAACTAAGCCGCTTGTTAGGGCTTCTTGGCTCATCATTCTGCGGCCCGTATAAGCTAATTCTTTCGCTAAGCCTGGTGCTATGAGCCGAGGTAAACGTTGTAGGGTACCCAAATCTGCTGCCATGCCTAAACGAATCTCTTCGATGCTGACAAAAGCATCTTCACTCATATAACGGCAATCACAAGCACATACTAAGTCTAACGCGCCCCCGATGGCACCCCCCTGAATTGCAGCTAATACAGGTATGCGCATATTTTCTACACTGCTAATAATAGCTTGCAGCTGCAATACTAGTTGGCGCATGTGTTCATTGCGACGGGCAGGGTCTTTAGGCCGTTTAATGGCACCACTGGTAAATACGGATAAATCCATACCTGCACAAAAATGCTTTCCTTCACCACTAATGACCAATACCCTAGCTTGAGCACCTTCATCTATGGCGTTAATGGCGTGGGGGAATTCCCGCCAAAATTCTAAGCTCATAGTGTTGTATTTTTGTGGTCGATTGAAACGTAAATGGGCCACATGGTTGTTGATGGTTAGGTCAAATGTACTGTATCCCATATTCAGTGCCCTATAATTTAATGGCTAGTAACGTACCTTGACGAATAGCACGCTTAGCATCTAACTGATTAGCTTTATCGGCACCTCCGATCAAATGGTATGCGCGTTCTAAACCGTCACACAAACGTTGATCTGGATCTTGGCCTGCACATACAATGATATGGTCTACATCTAAAATCTGGCGTTCTCCAGCAATAGTCAAATGTAGGCCTTGGTCATCGATGGCTTGGTACTCACAACCGGCTATCATATTCACTTGTTTTTGCTGTAATCCAGTACGATGTACCCAGCCGGTAGTTTTTCCTAAACCAGCGCCCACTTTGCTGGTTTTACGTTGTAACAGGTGAATTTTGCGCGGAGAAGCTTCTATATTTTGTGGCATCTCAGCAACCCCGCCACGAGCTTGCATGGTCATATCAATACCCCATTGGGACATAAATTGGGCTATATTTTTGCTCGGTTCACTGTTGCCATGGGTCAAAAATTCAGCCACGTCAAAACCAATACCACCTGCGCCAATAATGGCGACTTTTTTGCCTACTTCTGCGCCCTTAATAACGTCTAAGTAGTTAATCACTTTAGCATGGTCATGGCCTGGTAGATCAAGATCACGTGGGCTAACCCCTGTAGCCAAAACTAATTCGTCCACTTGCATTTGGTTTAACTGCTGAGTAGTTAAACGTGTATTAAGTTTCACATCAACATTCAGCTCTTTTAGCCTTACACTAAAATAGCGTAGGGTTTCGAAAAATTCTTCTTTGCCAGGAATACGTTTAGCAATATTAAACTGGCCACCAATTTCACTACCAGCATCATATAAAGTGACATTGTGACCACGCTCTGCTGCAGTTATGGCGCAGGCTAAACCAGCGGGGCCTGCACCCACAATGGTGATGGTCTTTTTAGCTTCTGTTGGTTCAATAATAATGAGAGTTTCTTCACAAGCTCTTGGATTTACTAGACAGCTGCTTAGTTTGCCATTAAAAATGTGGTCTAGGCAGGCTTGGTTACAGCCAATACAGGTGTTGATACGTTCAGCTTGCCCTGCGGCAGCTTTGTTGACGAATTCTGGGTCAGCTAAGAAAGGGCGGGCCATGGATATCAGGTCTGCATCTCCATTAGCTAAAACCCTTTCGGCTATTTCTGGTGTATTAATACGGTTAGATGTTATGACAGGAATGGTTAGATGCTTGCGTACCCTATGTGTAACCCACGTAAAGGCCGCACGGGGCACTTTGGTGGCAATGGTAGGTATGCGGGCCTCATGCCAGCCAATGCCAGTATTAATTATAGTTGCACCCGCTTGCTCAATGGCTTTGCCTAGCTGCACCACTTCGTCTAAATTGCTGCCTTCTGGTACTAGGTCTAACATGGAAAGGCGGTAGATGATGATGAACTTTTCACCTACGGCGGCACGTACACGTTTAACTACCTCAATGGCAAGACGAGTACGATTGTCATAACTACCACCCCACTCATCATCACGTTGGTTGGTTCGGGTAACAATAAACTGATTTAAAAAATAGCCCTCACTTCCCATAACTTCTACGCCATCATAACCAGCATTTTGAGCCAATTTGGCACTGTTAGCGAAGTCTTCAATCTGTTGCTCGATTTCTTCACTAGTTATAGCTCTAGGAGTAAAAGAGTTAATAGGCGCTTTAATGGCAGATGGTGCAATGGCATCTGGTGTGTAAGCATAACGCCCAGTATGCAAGATTTGCATACAAATTTTACTCCCAGCATTGTGCACTGCTTGGGTTATTAATTGATGTTGAGCTACTTTATCTGGGTTATCCAACGCGGCAGCACCTGCAAAGGTTAGGCCTTGTTGGTTTGGTGAGATGCCACCTGTAACGATAAGGCCAACCCCACCGCGGGCACGTTCAGCAAAATATTCGGCTAAGCGCTCAAAACCATTTTTTGCCTCTTCCAGGCCGGTGTGCATAGAGCCCATGATGGCTCGATTTTTTAATGTAGTAAAGCCTAGGTCCAGTGGTGCTAATAAATGAGGATAGGCTGCAGAGGGCCCAGAAGGCTTGGTAAAAGTCATAATTGAAACGCTTGTTTGATCACGAGGGTGACAGGTTAGGGCTTGCTGCCCAAAGGGTCAAGTTATAAGGGGTTCATGACTAAAAGGTCAACCATGCTCTTCGGTTTTATAAGGCAGGGCTGTTTTTGCCCATCCCATGTATGCCTCTATTTGCTGGGCTTCTGCTTCACAGTATTGTTTGATGGCATCATTAAACCCGGATTCTGCCAAATAGTGGTAAGAACGGGTGTGTTGCGGTAAAAATCCACGAGCAAGTTTATGTTCACCTTGGGCGCCTGCGTCGAAGTGAGAAATACCATTGGCGATACAATAATCAATGCCTTGGTAATAGCAGGTCTCAAAGTGAAGAAAATCCACCTCTTCCAAACAGCCCCAGTAACGTCCATAAAGTGTTTGATCATCGACAAAAAATAATGCGTAGGCCAAAGGCGTTTGATCTTTTGACGCGGTCACCAGTAACAGGTTGTCTGGCATTTGAGTGAGTAACTCAGAGAAGAATTTATAGGTTAAGTAACCCTGCCGGCTGCGTTTTAGATAAGTGCTCTGATAGCAGGCATAAAACTCTTTTAAGGCTTGTGGGCTAATGCTGCTACCTTGTTGCCAGGTAAAATTTATACCTTGTTCAGCAATCACTCGGCGTTCTTTATTAATAGATTTGCGTTTACGTGAGGTTAGACGAGCGGTAAAGTCTGCGAATTGACTGTAATTTTGATTGTACCAATGGTACTGGCAGCCAGTACGCTGGTGCCATAATTGCTGTTGAGCAGGCTGCCAATCAGGCTTTTGAGCAAACAACCAATGCCAGCTACTTAACTTTAGTTGGGCACATAAGTGGGGCAATTGCTGCGTTAAAAAAGTCAGAGCCTTGGATAAATCAGCACCTTTGACTAGTAATATACGTGGGCCAGCACACGGGGTAAAAGGTACTGCACTAATAAGTTTTGGGTAATACTCTAAGCCATAGCGTTGATAAGCGTTAGCCCATTCAAAATCGAATACATACTCCCCCCACGAATGGGTTTTAACATAACTAGGTATGAGAGCTAGGGGCTCGCCATCGTTAGTGATTTCAAGGTGCAAAGGCTGCCAACCGCTGTCACCACCCACGCTGCCACTGTATTCTAAAGCGGCGTGAAACGCGTATTGACTAAATGGATCTGCCGATATAGAAAGGTATTTTTGCCAATGGCTTTGGCCTAGTTCAAGGGTACTTTGGTGAACGTGAAGTTGCATGAATTTTGTACAAGGGTAGCTAAAGCGAGAAAATGGATGATGCTAGTAGCAGCATACAATAATAATGCCAATAACAATATGCAATACACTGTCAGATTAGATGTAAGTGCACAATTAACCTTGGTAAATGCACATTGGTGCTGAAGATTTAAACCTGTAGTGCCTCCATGGGCTCTATATAACGTTATGTAATGTATGGGTTGGCTAATAAGTTGTTTGACCCAGCAGCTTGGCAGGTTCTAAACTAGCAACACTGTAGACAATGCGAGATTACTATGCAATTCAAGGGTATTTACGTCCCCGTCATTACTCCCTTTAATGACGATTTTTCGATTAATGAAGCAGGCTTTGCAGCAATTGTAGATGGAGCCATCGCCGCTGGCGTACAGGGCATTATTGTCGGTGGCACCACGGGCGAATATTACGCCATGGACAAAGCTGAGCGAGTGCGAATGTTTGCCCTAGCTAAAGAAGCCATAGGCGGCCGCGTGCCATTAATTGCTGGTGTGGGGGCGTTACGCACAGAAGATGCCATTTATTTTGCTCAAGAGGCCGATAAGGCTGGTGTAGATTGCCTGTTATTGGGCACTCCTTATTACGCCATTCCTACCTCAGAAGAATTAGCACGCCACTGCTTAGCAGTAGAACGAGCCACCAACCTGCCTATTATGTTGTATAACTTTCCAGACCGAACTGGTGTGTCACTGGACGAAGCGTGTTTGGAACGTTTGAGCATGCGGCCTAACTTTTGTGCTATTAAGGAAAGTAGTGGTGATATTAATAGGGTACATTTATTGGCTCGTCGTTTTCCTCATATTCAACTCAGTTGTGGTATGGATGATCAAGCGTTGGAATTTTTTGCTTGGGGGGCTCAGAGTTGGGTGGCAGGCGCTGCTAACTTCTTGCCAAAAGAACACCACGCGCTCTACCATGCCTGTGTGGTGGAGCAAGATTTTGTTAAAGGCCGTAAGATCATGACGGCGTTATTACCGCTTATGCAAACCCTTGAACAGGGTGGTAAGTTTGTTCAGTGCATCAAATACGGTTGCCAGTTAGAGGGCATTGTTACAGGCCCTGTACGTAAACCTTTGCGAGACATGAATAACGAGCTTAAACGCGAGTTTGAAGTCATCGTGCGCACTGTTAAAACCACCATTGCGCAAATTTGTAACCATTCCACTGAGGCATAACATCATGTTAACGCAAACAGAATACCTTGCCATCGCGGCGCAGATAGATTTCCCAAGTAATGCTTGGATAAATGGCAGTTATACACCAGCCATAAGCGGCGAAACCTTTAGTACCTTAAACCCCGCAACAGGGCAGGAAATAGGCCAAATTAGTGCCTGCGATAGGGCCGATGTAGACGTTGCTGTCGACAAAGCACGGCAGGCATTTGAAGCCGGTGTGTGGAGTAAAAAACACCCCTCTGAACGTAAAAAAGTGATGATTAAATTCATTAAGCTCATCAAACGTAATGAGCAAGAATTGGCGGTGATGGAAGCCCTTGAAAGCGGCAAGCCTATTAAAGACTGTGTGGCCATTGATGTGCCTGAAACCATCGATTGTATTCAATGGCATGCAGAAGCTATCGACAAAATATATGACCAAATATCCCCTTCTGGGGATACTTCTTTGGGTTTAATACAGCGCGAACCTATTGGTGTTGTGGCTTGTGTGTTGCCGTGGAACTTTCCTATGTTAATGGCCGCTTGGAAATTAGGCCCAGCGTTGGCAGCTGGTAACAGCGTCATACTTAAACCCGCCGAACAAACCAGCATGACATGTTTACGTTTAGCGCAACTGGCCCATGAAGCTGGAGTACCAGCTGGGGTGATTAACGTATTACCGGGTTTAGGGGAAACCTGTGGTAAAAGTTTAGGTTTACATCAAGACATTGATGCAGTGTCGTTTACTGGCTCTACGGAAGTGGGGCGGCTGTTTTTACAGTATTCAGCACAGAGTAATTTAAAACGTGTGGTGTTGGAATGCGGCGGTAAAAACCCTTGTATCGTGTTAGATGATGCAGAACGTTTAGACGAAGTGGCAGAACACGTTGTTAATGCAGTATTTTGGAATATGGGCGAAAACTGCTCATCTAATTCACGGCTTATTGTACACAGTGCCATCAAACAACAATTGATGGGAAAAGTGCTAGAAAAAACCCGCGACTGGATCACTGGAGATCCAATGGATCCACGTAATGCACTAGGTGCCATGATCAGCCAAGAACACTTTAGTAAGGTGATGGCATATATTAAAGGAGCGCAAGAACAGGGTGCTGAGTTAATACTCGGTGGCAGTGCCATCAAGTTAGAGGGGGAGTTGGCGCAGGGTTTGTTTATTGAGCCTACTATTTTTGACCAAGTGACCCCCAACATGACCATCGCCCTAGAAGAAGTGTTTGGGCCGGTGTTAGCGGTGATGACTGTTAACTCCGCGGCAGAAGCAGTGGCCCTAGCTAATGATACCTGTTATGGCTTACATGCCTCCCTATTCACTAGTAATGGCCGCCGTGCTCATAATGTAGCCCGCGCTATTAAAGCTGGCACAGTGAGTGTTAATTGCTATAGCGAAGGGGATATGAGCACTCCTTTTGGGGGTTACAAGCAGTCTGGCTTTGGTGGCCGAGACAACTCACTGTTAGCCCATGACCAGTACACAGAGACCAAAACTATTTGGCTAGATTTATCCACTGAGTCAGAGGCGGAACTAGATTAATGGCAGTCGTTAAAATTCTGCCAAATTATGAAAATGACTGTGGGTGGTATAAAAACCTCCCCACAAGGGTGCCTAATGCAAGCCTACAGGGAAATATAGAGGCAGACATATTGGTTGTTGGTGGAGGTTTTACCGGTCTTGCTGCAGCTCGTCGTTTGGCAGAACTAGCACCGGAAAAGCATATTGTATTATTGGACGCCTTAGCTATTGGCATGGCCTCGTCTGGCCGCAACTCGGGCTTTATGATTGATTTGCCCCATTCCCTTAATAGCCATGCTTACACTGCTAATGAGACTAGGGATCGGAATATGATTACCTTTAACCGCTCGGGTATTGCCTATGCCAAGACGATGGTTGAGCAACATAACATATCATGTGACTGGAGCGAGACCGGAAAGATACATGGCGCTACTTCTGCTACTGGTGGCAAAAGTCTATTAGCTTACGGTAAAGGTTTGGTTAACTTAAGTGAACCATTTAGTCTTTTGTCAAAACAACAAATGCAAGAAATTACTGGCTTAGACTACTATCACAGTGGTGTGTTTACCCCAGGTACGGTGATGATTCAGCCGGCAGCCTTCGTACAGGGTTGTGCAGAGCATTTGCCCGCTAACGTAAGTGTGTACGAAAACACCCCTGTAACTGAGTACCTTTGGGGTAGCAGCGGGGGCAAAAACGGGCGTAAGGTCGCCGCAAATTGCCATCTATTAACCACAGCTAATGGTCAAGTTACGGCACCTCAAGTACTTTTATGTAATAACGGTTTTGCGCAAAGCTTTGGTCAACAAAAAGGTCGTTTAGTACATGTATGTACTTATGGCAGCATGACTTCTCCTATGGATGAGGATCAACAAAGACGCCTAGGCGGTCACACTAATTGGGGGTTAATTCCGTCACATCCTGCTGGAGCAACCCTTCGCCGAACTGTAGATCAGCGGTTACTCATTCGCAGTGTGGTTACCTGTAGTCCACGTCTAAAATACCAACAAGCTCAGCTGAAGGGCATAAAGGCTCAACATCAAATCAGTTTTAAGCGCCGCTTTCACATGTTGCCAGAGTTAGAATTTGAACATACATGGGGTGGCTTATTGTGTATGTCGAATAATGAAGCCAGTTATTTTGGCCAGTGTCATCCGAACGTCTTTGCGGCCGTGTGCCAAAATGGCTTAGGTATAGCGCGGGGTACCGCCGCAGGTAAATTATTAGCAGAATTAGCACTAGGTCAAGACAGTGAATTGCTGCAACAACAGCTAGGTCAAGATGGACCAAGCTGGCTACCACCGCAACCTTTCACTAACTTGGGCGTGAGCGCTACCATCGCTATGCGTGAGATGAGGGCAGGCCGGGAGGCCTGACCTTGTTAAAAGCTATTTAACAACCACTGGCTTAGGGCTTGTACATCAGGGTGGTGTACCAAATTGGATTTAATAGCGAGGTAGTAACCACGGCCCGTATCCCACACATTGTCAGTCAATGGAACTAGCTTTCCTTGAGCCACTAAGTCGCCACTAGTATGCTCAAAGCCTAGGGCAATGCCTTCACCTTCTAATACTGCTTGGATTAACAAAGGGTAGTTGTTAAAGGTAAACCCTGCAGGTATTTTCACAGCATCATCCGTGTTTAAACCATCCACATTAAAATGACTAAACCATGCTGGCCAGTCAATGGCATCCCAGCCGATGTTATCCCACAATTGTTCGTCTAAATGTAATAGTCGGTGTTGTAATAAATCTGAGGCTTGTTCTGGTTTTTGTCGATTGCGCAGGTATTCTGGGCTGCACACGGGGTAGGCCTGCTCAGAAAACAAGTAATGGGTCTGGTTGCCTTGTAATTGATTGTTACCGCACGTAAGGGCAAGGTCTACTTTATCTGAGCGTAATTCTTGGGCATTGTCCGATGCAATAACGTGTACTTTTACGTCGGGGTATTGTTGATGAAAAGCGCGAATACGTGGCATTAACCAAAAGCTAGAAAATCCTAAGGTTGAAGCGATGGTAATTTGTCCTGTGGACTGGGTACGGCGGATATCACTGCTTACCGTAGCAATGTGTCCTAAACCCATAGTCACCGCTTGAAACAGTTTCTGGCCATCCTTGGTGAGCTCTATACGGCGTTGAGCTCTATGAAATACTGGGCAACCCAGCTGTTCTTCTAACCGTTTTACTTGTCTGCTAACAGCTGCTTGAGAAACGCAAAGTTCGTTGGCGGCTAAGGTGAAGCTCAAATGCCGTGCTGCCGCCTCGAAGGTGACCAAACCATTAATGCCTGGTAGTTGTTTGCGTAACAAAAAATATTCTCCTTATGCCAGGACTGTTAAAGATAATAACATTAAGTTATGTATTGCTATGGAAATGTCGTTTGAATGTTAACCCAAAAATACCTAACGTATGGCATTAATATCAGTTTGGAGTGAACATGACCAAGGCATTTGCAGAAGCGACACGTCCCATACGCGGTCAGCGCAGTGGTGGGCGTGCCAACAGGCAGTTGTTACGTTGTCATAACATAGAGCAAATGTTGCCTCACCTGCGCCATGGTTTGCCTTATACAGAACCTATGGATGAAGACCAAATAGCTAAGATCGATGATGCCTCTATGGCCATCTTAGAGGAAGTGGGTGTGATATTTCGCGATCCCATTGCCCTAGAAGATTGGCGCGAGGCCGGTGCAAGGGTAGAAGGGGATTTAGTTAAGTTTGATCGTCACCATATTCGTGAATTGATAAAAAGTATTCCTTCAGACCTTGAATACCATGCTCGCAACCCAGAAAACAATCTTAAGTTAGGGGGCCGGAATTGTATTTTTGTACCCATGACAGGGGCACCTTTTTTACGTGATTTGGAAGATAAACGGCGCAACCCTACACTTGATGATCTAGCGATGTTTCATAAGTTGGCCCACATGAGCCCAGGCTTGCACTCTTCGGCCCATCATATTGTAGAACCCATGGATCATGCCGTGCCTTGGCGACATTTACGCATTACCCATTCGTCTATGAAGTATTCTGACAAGACCTTTATGGGCATGACCACGTCTGGCAAAAATGCTGAAGACGTTATCGACATGTGTGATATTTTATTTGGCAAAGACTATATTGACGATCACCCTGTGACGACCGGCAACATTAATGGTAATTCGCCGTTGGTTTGGGATGCCACCATGTTGGGAGCCTTACGGGCCTTTGTGAAGCGCAATCAACCGGTACTTTGCTCACCCTTCGTTTTGGGCGGCGCAAATACACCCGCTTCTACGGTTCCTGCTGTGGTACAGCTTAATGCCGAGGCACTGTCCGCCTTGGCTTATACCCAAGTGGTCAAAAAAGGTGCGCCTGCTATTTATGGCCATTATTTAGCCACTGTATCTATGCAATCTGGTGCCCCTATGGCGGGCACACCAGAAATTTGTTTAATGAATTTTCTTATTGGGCAAATGGCACGCCATTATGACGTCCCTTGGCGCACCTCCAATACCTTAGGTGGGGCTAAAGTACTTGATGCGCAAGCAGGCTACGAGAGCGGCGTTAACCTTATGGCAGTGATGATGTCGGGGGCCAACTACATTTGGCACTCAGCTGGTTGGAATGAAGCTGGCATGCACTGTTCTGTGGCTAAATTCATGGTAGATGCAGAGCAATGTGCTATGGCATACCGTATGGCAGAAGGACCCCGTTGGGATGACTTTGATGAGGCTTTAGCTGCTGTGCGAGATGTGGGGCCAGGTGGGCACTATCTTGGTCACCCCCACACCCAAGACAACTTTCAACGGGCTTTTTACATGCCCAAGTTATTAGATAACAATAACATCGAACAATGGATTGCCAACGGCAGCAAAAGTATTACTGAAAGAGCGTTAAATTTAGCCAAGGCGAAATTAGACGAATATGAAGAGCCTAAAATAGATCAAGCCATTGATGATCAACTGTTAGACTTTATTGCCCGCCGCGAATCAGAAATCCCTGATGACGGTGGCCTAAACGAAGATTATTAACCATGAGTGTAAATACAGACCCATTTTTAGAAAGCTACCAACTCAAGCACTTAACACTTCGTAATCGCCTTATGAGCAGCGCCCATGCACCTGGCTATATTAAAGACCGCATGCCTAAGCAATGTTATCGCCTTTAATCATCAAGCAAACACTAAAGGAGGCCTACTCGCTATGCAAGTAGGCCTCTGTCAAGGCTAGATAATGAGTAAAAACTATTGGGTAGTGAATTCTGGGTAGGCTTCCATGCCACACTCAGAAATATCCACCCCTTTGTATTCTTCTTCTTCAGTGACGCGAATACCAAGCACTTTTTTGATGATATACCACACCACAAAGCTGGCTAGGAATACCCATGCAAAAATAGTGAGTGCACCGATCATTTGACCCATAACTGTGGAACCATCATTAGTCACAGGGACTAACATCAAACCTAGCAAGCCGGCACTGCCATGCACGGAAATGGCACCTACAGGATCGTCTAGTTTGAGTTTATCCAAGGCTAAGATGCTAAATACTACCAATACGCCACCTAGAGCACCAAAAAGACTGGCTTGCAGAGCTGTAGGGGTTGAAGGTTCTGCAGTGATGGTGACTAGGCCTGCTAAAGCGCCGTTGAGCATCATGGTGAGGTCGGCTTTGCCAAACTTAATACGGGCCACTATTAGCGCTGCAATGGCACCTGCAGCTGCTGCGGCGTTAGTATTAAGAAATACCATGGCGACAGAGTGAGCTGAGTTAATATCACCTAACTTAAGCACGGAGCCACCGTTAAATCCGAACCAACCCATCCACAGAATAAAGGTTCCTAAAGTGGCCATGGGGAGGTTAGCACCGGGAATGGCCTTGATTTGGCCATTGGGGCCATACTTGCCTTTACGTGCGCCAAGTAATATTACCCCAGCTAAAGCAGCAGCAGCGCCGGCCATGTGCACAATGCCAGAGCCTGCAAAGTCTGAAAAACCAAGCTCACCAAGATTGTACCAGCCAAAGACGTCTTCACCGTTCCAAGTCCAGGCGCCTTCCATGGGGTAAATAAAACCAGTCATTACTATGGTAAAAGCTAAAAATGACCATAGTTTCATTCGTTCTGCCACAGCACCAGACACAATGGACATAGCAGTTGCAACAAATACGACTTGGAAGAAGAAGTCTGAGGCATTGGAGTAGACCGAGGCACCACCAAAACCCTCTGCTGCTGAGTCAGCTAATACCTGAGTGGTATCGATGGCCTCAATGCCACTTAAAAACCAGCCACCACCGTACATGATTTGATAACCCATAACGAGGTACATGACACAGGCAATTGCAAACAGAGCAAAGTTTTTGGTGAGAATCTCAGTGGTATTTTTGCTGCGTACCAGGCCAGCTTCAAGCATGGCAAAACCGGCGGCCATCCACATGACAAAAGCGCCACAAATTAAGAAGTAAAAGGTATCCAGGGCAAACTGGAGTTCATATAAGTTATTTTCCATGGGGGTCTCTGTTAGTTGTTGTGATTGCTAACCTTGCTATTGCGATTATCGTGCCAAGGTAATAAATATCATATAAAACAGTATTATACGTTGAAAAATAATCATAAATTTAAACTCGATGCACCAATTTTGGTGCGCTGTAAATTGATTTCAAGTGCATTTGCACTAATATGGAGCACGCAGCATAATGACAATTGTTGTTTGCAAAAATTATTGACAAAAAAGACATAATTGGCCTGCCTAGGTTTGTTTGATACACTGATATTTGATTATTTTTGGATACCACACATTGACTTATTTAGTTGCTGCCATTGATCTTGGTTCTAACAGCTTTCATGCCACTTTAGTGGACACCGGTGAGAACCCTTATCGTGTGGTTAGCCGGGCTGGAGAAAAGGTTCAGTTGGCTGCAGGTTTGGATAATCAAGGTCACCTCAGTCAAGAAGCAATGGATCGTGGATTAGATTGTCTGCGGCGTTTGGCCCCTAAATTAATAAAAGTCGACCCTAATAATCTTCATGTGGTTGCTACTAATACCTTGCGTGTAGCACAAAATAGCGCTGATTTTATAAGCCAAGCTGAGGCTATATTGGGTGTGCCAATAAGAGTGCTTACCGGTGACGAAGAAGCCTTATTGATCTTTTCTGGTGTAGTGGGGGAGGTGTCCTCCACTACCTACCAGCAACGTAAAAAACTGGTCATCGACATCGGTGGGGGTAGTACCGAACTGATATTAGGTCAACGCATCCCCCAACGTTTGCAAAGCTTTCCAATGGGTTGTGTGGCGTTTAGTGGCAAATTTTTCCCGCAACGCAAAATAAAACAAAGCTATATAACAAATGCTGTTGAAGCAGCCCAAAACACTATTGAAAAAGCCTCTCTAGGCTACTTTTGGGACGACTGGCAAGTGTGTATTGGTTCCTCAGGCACAGTTAAGGCATTAGCCGCTCTTAGTGCGCTGGAAGAAGATGGTAGGCCTTATCTAGACTTGGCCTCGATGGCTAAAATTGAACGACAGCTATTAGCCTTCGATCATTTGGATGAGGTGCTTATAGAGGGTTTGAGGCCAGATAGAGGCGAAGTGCTGCCAGCGGGATATGCCATACTTAAAGGTATTATGCTGAGCTTAAATTTAGACCGTATTTATTTTTCTACAGGCGCTTTACGCGAAGGCGTATTGCTGCGTGCGTTGCAACAACAAACTGATTCATTAAGTGGCTCATTGAGTAGCTGAGAAGTGCTGTTTAGCAAATTCCTGAAAGGTCTGCATTAGGCGTGTAGGCCTTTTGGCTTCTAGCCATGTCATGCTAATGTAGCCAGGTTCTACCTCCTCTTTAATTGGACGTAAACATAATGCGTTGCCATTGTAGTCTACGTTTGCCATAGGTTGGGTGACCAACACCGAATAGCCCATACCATGACCCACTAATCCACGCACGGTTTCAAAAGACGGAGAACGGTAGCGAATCCATGGTTCCAAACCTTGATTACGAAATAAACTAGTAAAATAATCTCGGCTCGGTGCCACATCTAATAACACCATCGGTAAATCGACTAATTCTGTAAGGCTTATGCTGTCTTGATGGGCTAGTTCGTGGTTTGGATCTAGCAGTATGTGGGGCATAGGTTCTGCTAGCACTTCTGCCGCTAAATCTGGGCCTAATGCTAAGGTATACATAAATGCCAAATCAAACTGCCCCGTGTGCAAGCCTTCATTGAGTTCATCTTGATTAGCTTCGTATAAACGTACATCAACCTGTGGGTGCAGCTGTAAGAATTGCGTAATTAACGGCGGCATGTACATGGGTGCTAAGGTAAAAAAGCAGCCTATTTCCAAACGCCCATACAAACCTTGGCCTAATTGTTTTACATTGGTTTCTAACTCATGAGCATGGGCTAAAAGGCTACTTGCTCTAACTAATAAATCTTGTCCAGATGTGGTGAGTGAGACGCCTTGGGCATGGTGGCGCAAAAATAACTGTAATTGAAAATGGTCCTCCAACAATCCCATGGCGTGGGTAATAGCAGGTTGCGAAATATGGAGGCTGCGGGCGGCGGCGGAAATGCTTTGATGCTCTGCAACGGTAACAAAGTAATGCAATTGTTTGAGGGTGACTTTAAGCATTGGATTGTTTGCCTATAAATTTAATTTATCTTTTTGCTCAATTTAAATTATTTTATTTAATCCTAACATCATTGCATACTTGATTCATGTTATTTATTGAGGACATTGAGTGCCTCATTTGGAGAGTTTGTATGTTACGTACTGGCGACGAATACCGTGAATCAATAAGAGATGGTCGTGAAGTTTGGATTGATGGTGAAAAGGTTACCGACGTACCTAGCCATCCGGCTTTTAAACCCATCGTTGATATCCGTGCACGCATTTATGACATGGCCCATGAGGAAGCCCATCAAGAGGCGATGTCCTATGTTGATGAGGCTACGGGAGAGCGTAACTGTATTGGTTTTAAACTGCCCCATACCCAAGCAGATTGGCAGGCTAAACGGCAAGCCATTAAACGCATAATGTATGACGTAGGAGCAGTGGTAACTCGTGTAGGTGATGAAACCGCTGGTGAAATGTGGTCTCTATATGATGGTTCGGACATGCTCAATAAAGTTGACCCAAGGTTTGGTGCCAACATTGAACGCCATATTCAACGAGTCCTCAAAACAGACACCTTTCACGTTTCGGCCAATACAGATCCCAAAGGTGATCGTTCAAAGCGGCCCCAAGACCAAGACCCAGACATGTTGTTGCACGCGGTTAAAGAAACCGATGAAGGTATTATTGTCCGTGGAGCCAAGTATGAAACTGCCGCAGCCTACGCTAACCAAGCGTTTGTTAAGCCTACTATAGCCAACTGGGGGGACCAAGAGCTGTCTGATTATGCTTTAGGTTTTATATGCCCTATGAATGCACCTGGTTTAAAGCACATCTGCCGCAGTGGTTTTGCAGGCCGTGGCAGTGCAGAAGATTACCCACTGAGCAATCGTGCAGATGAAATAGACACTTTATTGGTGTTTGATAATGTGCTGATTCCTTGGGAAGACGTATTATTTTATCAACATACCAAAGCAGCTACTTTTATTCGTGGTACTTTACACCGTTATAGTGCTTTGGCTTTTGTTGAGCGTATTCAACACATTGCAGACCTAATGATTGGCACGGCGTTACATAATGTGCGACAGACTGGTCTTGATTCACAACAAGCGGTGCGGGAAAAAATAGCTCAATTGATTTGTTATCGAGAAGGCATAGATGCCCATTTAACAGCTGCTATAGCCATGGCCGAGCCAAGCCCTAATGGCTTGTTGATGCCCAACCAGTCTTTTTTATACACTGGTCGTGTTCATGCCTGTAGTCAACTGCCAGCCATGATGCATATTGCGCGTGAATTGTGTGGTGGGCAAATTTGTGTCACCCCTAGTGCAGCAGATTTTGCTAACCCTGATACCCAGCCTTGGTTAGAAAAATTCTATTCTGTTAATGAACGCTGGAGTTCAGGTGACCGCCGCCGGTTATTGGCGTTTGGTCGTGACTTACTTAATTCTGATTATGCAGGCCATAAGGTGACCTTCCAATTATTTGCACAGTCGCCACCTTTTGCCCATTTAAACACGGTTTACAATAATTTTGATTTCGAAGGTCCATTGAGTTTTGTTAAGAAAGCAGCGGGCTTGTCTGACCGAGTTATGGATTAACAAGGTTAACGGTTAATAGTAGGAGAATCCTATGCGTGATGAATTTTTAAGTGCCCTGAGTAATGCGGCGTCTTCCGTTGCTGTTGTTACCACCTCTGGCGATGCTGGTATGGCGGGATTAACCATTAGTTCATTTTGCTCTGTATCGGCAGACCCACCCACTCTTTTGGCTTGTGTACACAAACTAAGCCCCTTGGCAGAGACGATTAAGTCTAACGGGCGCTTTTGTTTAAACCTATTGAGCCAGCAGCAAGCACGGGAATCTGATATATTTGCTGGCCGAATTAAGCCTCAGGAGGGCGATAAGTTTAGCCTAGTGGATTGGATCAAGAGCGAATCAGGCCAGCCGATGATAAACCACAGCTTAGCTAGTTTTGATTGTGAAGTGAGCCAAATTATTGACGGTGCTAGCCACTGGGTAGTATTTGGTTTAGTTACCGACGTTCATGCCAATGGTGATTCAGATACAGACGCAAGCCTCGTTTACTGCAAGCAGGCCTACGCTGGTACCACACGTCTCAACTCATGTGCAGCGGCCTAAACTGCGACAATCATTCACTTAACCAAAAAACGAGAAATTAACCTATGGCACACCAACGAATTAGAAAGTTTAACACCGCCAAAATGTACCCAGGTAAAGGCATGGATAATGACCTGTGTATGGCAGTAAGAGCTGGTAATCGTGTTTTTTTGCGTGGCCAAACAGGTTTCGACTTAGACGGCAATATGGTAGGTATCGGTGATCCTGCTGCACAAGCGGAAATGGCTATGCAGTGTGTAAAAACACTGCTAGAAGAGTCTGGAGCCAAATTGGAACACATCTGTAAAACCACCATTTACATTACTGACCGTGCCTACCGTGAAGAAGTCTATACGGTTATTGGTCGTTGGCTAAAAGGTATCCATCCCTGTTCTACAGGGCTAATAGTACAAGGCTTAGCGAGGCCAGAAATGGTCATGGAAATTGACGTAGAAGCCATTATCCCTGAAGCAGACGCTTGACGATTGAATAAACCATGTGGAGTTGCAGACGATGTTAACAGCAGCACAAAAACAAACGTATTTAGACCAAGGATTCGTGTTAATCCCCCAAGCTATCAGTGCAAATAAGATTGCTGCCATGGCAGAAGAGTTACAAGGCTGGATAGAAGAAAGCCGTGACCACAACAAAAATTATGGTGCCACACGTAATGGAAAATCTAGGTTTGATCTTGAACCTGGCCACAGTAAACAACATCCCAAATTAAGACGTATCAATAATCCAGTGGACATATCCCAAGCCTATAGGGATGTGTTGTTTGAAGGCCCTGCAGTGGAAGCTGCTGTCGATGTGTTAGGGCCCAATGTTAAGTTTCATCACTGTAAACTCAATATCAAACTGCCGGGTATGGTGACACGGGTAGATTACCATCAAGACCACCCCTTTGATGTGCACACTAACGATGATCATGTCACGCTACTGGTCTTATTGGATGACATGACTGAAGCCAATGGGTGTTTAAGAATAGTGGCTGGGTCTCACTTATGGCCGCAATATAGCCATTACAAGGACGACCAATTTGTTGGTAAAGTAAATGAAGAAGCGCAGGCCATGTGTGAGGCCACGGCAACTAAATTAGAAGGTAAAGCGGGGGATATATGCCTAATGAACACCTGGTGCCTTCATGGTGGCACCTCAAATTTGTCACAAAACTCACGAAGGTTATTGATTTGTGACCTCACAGCAGCAGATAATTACCCACTGATGGAACCGCAAGTTCCTTCTGAACATACAGGGAAAATTATCGCAGGTAAGTCCAGCCGTATTGCACGATTTAGGTCTGGCGAAGTAGAAATGCCATACCATTATGAATCAGATTCATTTTTTGGAGCGCAAGGCCAAGATTCACCCTATTAATTAAAAATGAGATTCAATTATGACATTTTCGATATCTGGTTTTTGTAAACGCACTGGCATGGTGGGTGTGGCCATCACTACTTCAAGTATCAGTGTGGCTAGCCGTTGCCCGTGGATTAGAGCGGGGGTAGGGGCTGCTGCCACCCAAAATATAACGGACCCAAGCTTGGGGAACCTAATGTTGGATGGTCTGGAGCAAGGGAAAACCCCTGATCAAGTTATTAGTGACTTGGTGAATGGGCGTGACTTTATTGAATATCGGCAATTAGCTTTGATTGATGCCAAAGGCCAAAGTGCCAGTTTTACTGGTAATCAAACCCTAGGCACTAACGCTGTAGTACAGGGTAATGATTGCATTGCGGCTGGTAATATACTCATTACCACTGCCGTACCCCAAGCCATGGCAGACACTTTTGCGCAACACAGTCAGTTGCACTTGGCACAGCGATTACTATTAGCGTTACAGGCTGGAGTGGATGCGGGGGGTGAAGAAGGTCCTGTGCATTCAGCGGGCCTTAAAGTTGCCCACATTCACCCTTGGCCATTGGTCGACCTGCGGGTTGATTGGGCGGATGATGGCCCTATTGCTCAGCTAATGGATCTGTGGAAAGCATACCAACCACAAATGATGGACTACAATTCTCGTGCTATAGATCCGAGTTCTGCGCCAAGTTATGGCGTTCCTGGGGATTTGTAACAATGTCCTTGAATGTCACGGCTCAGCAGATTTTGAAACAATTGGTGAGTTTTGATACTACCAGCTACAAGTCTAATTTAGCATTAGTAGAGTTTGTTCAAAATTACCTCAGAGACTATGGCATAAACAGCCAGCTAGTGCCTGATGCCAGTGGTAAAAAAGCTAATCTTTACGCCACCATAGGCGCTAATTCAGAACGGCCAGATAAAGGCGGTATTATGTTGTCTGGCCATACAGACGTGGTGCCAGTGGCTGGACAAGACTGGGTTACCGACCCGTTTACCTTAGTGGAACAAGATGGCAAATTGTTTGCCCGTGGCAGTGCCGATATGAAGGGCTTTATTGCCTTGGTATTAAGCCGTGTGCCAGCAATGCTTGCCCAACCGTTACAATTGCCTTTTCATTTGGCTTTTTCTTATGATGAAGAAATTGGTTGTGTTGGGGTACGAGGGTTACTTACTTTATTGGAACAGCTGCCGGTTCGTCCAGCTATGTGTATAGTAGGAGAACCCACCAGTATGCAGGTGGTGATCGGGCACAAAGGCAAAGCTAGTTATCGTGTGCAAGTGACCGGCCACGCTTGCCATTCAGGCCAAGCTCCTTTAGGCGTTAATGCGGTGGATTATGGGGCTCAGTTGGTGGTCTATATCAATAACATGGCTCAGCAGTCTGCTCTAAACGGACCTTTCGACTATGATTACAAGGTGCCTTACACCACCTTGCATACAGGCACTATACAGGGTGGTACTGCCCTCAATATAGTGCCTAACCATTGTGAATTTGAATTTGAAATTCGCTATCTAGCACAACAAGACCCTGCCCCTTTGGTACAGAAAATTGCTGATTATGCCAAGTTTGAGCTGGAGCCTAAGATGAAAAATGTGGCCTCTGAGTCCGGTATCAACATAGTACAAACTGCTAGCTATCCAGGGTTGTTAATAGAACCAGAAGCTGAGTTAGTGACCTATGTTAAGGGACTGCTTAACAATGACGCCCATAGCAAGGTGATTTTTGGCACGGAAGGTGGCTTGTTTCAACAACAGCTTGGTATTCCAACCTTAGTCTGTGGTCCTGGCAACATAGACCAAGCCCATAAAGCGAATGAGTACATTAGCCTAGAGCAGTTTACTTTGGGCGGTCAACTTTTAGACCGCCTCATTGCAGATATGGCTAATTAGCCGTATGTATCAAGTCACACAATACTAATTGTGGGCGGCTTAAACAGCTAGATACTCTTCACGTAAGGCTTGGTTTTCGAGTACTTCTTGGGCGGTGCCAGTAAATACTATTTCACCCGAATCAATAATAATAGCGTGGTCAGCTAACTTCAGTGCTGCCACAGCATTTTGTTCAACAATAATGGTTGTGATGCCCATTGATTTAACTTCCCGCAGCATACGTTCAATTTCTTGAACAATCACTGGTGCTAAACCTTCATAAGGCTCATCCAATAACAATAGCTTAACGTCACGAGCTAGAGCGCGTGCGAGGGCAAGCATTTGTTGTTCACCCCCCGACAGGGAAGACGCTTCTTGCTTACGCCTTTCCTCTAACTTTGGAAAATGGCTGTATATCTTTTCTAAAGTCCAGCCGATAGGCTCGGCTATTTGGGCTAATATGAGGTTCTCTTCTACGGTCACGCCTGGGATAATGCGACGATCTTCGCACACTAGTTGAACGCCGGAACGAGCAGCTTCAAAAGCTTTCATCTCGTGCAATGCTTGGCCATTTAGCCAAATTTCACCGCTAGTTAGGCCTGGCTCACTGGCCCTTGCTATAGCACGCAGGGTCGAAGTTTTACCTGCACCATTGCGGCCCAGTAAAGCCACAATTTCACCTTCTGGAATATCAAAAGATACACCCTGTACCACGTAACTTTCACCATAAAAGGCGTTCAACTCGCGGCAAGAGAAGAAGGTCTGAGGCGCGTCTACTTTACTTTCATTCATAGTCTGCTTCCTTATGGCCTTATTAAACTTGAGCTTCGCCAAGATAGGCTTCAATAACTTTGGGATGACCTTTAATTTCATCAGGCGAGCCTTCAGCAATAATCTGTCCTTGCGCTAGTACAGAAATTTTCTCAGCTAAGGAAAATACCACATTCATATCATGTTCAACGATCACTTTGGTAATGCCATCATTCATACTTTTTAGTAATTCGATGGTTTTTTCAGTTTCATGACGCGCCATACCTGCTGTGGGTTCATCAAGCAACAATAAACGCGGTTTATTAGCCAGACAAATAGCCATTTCTAAGCGTCGTTTATCACCCCGCGATAGGCTACCAGCTAAGGAATGCATATGATTTTCTAAGCCCAGTTCACAAATTTGTTGCTCAGCAAACTCAATAAGAGGGCGCTGTCTACTGCGACCCTCAAACATATTTAGGTTAAAGGATCCGTCTCTGGCAGCAAATACTGGAATGGTGACGTTTTGTAATACGGTCATTTCTGGGAAAATTGCCGGTGTCTGAAACACTTTAGCAATGCCCAACTGGTTAATGTCGAAGGAGTTAACATTAAGTAACGGTTTACCATCGAACATCACTGAACCATCATCGGGCTTAAGCATGCCCGTTAACACGTTGAGTAAGGTCGATTTTCCAGCGCCGTTGGGCCCTATAAGGGCGTGGGTGGACCCTTTTTCGATTTTTAAATTAACGTTTTGTAAGGCTTTTAAACCACCAAAACTTAAGGACACTTGATGTATGTCTAATATGGCCATGGTTTAGTCTCCTATTCGCCGTCAATGGTCGTGAAAAAACGTTTCTTGAGGCGAGCTACAGCCTCCATAAAACCACCTGGCATAAAGATAACCACCACCATAAAGATGACACCAAGCACTAGCAGCCACTGCTCACCAAGACTTACGGATAAGACGTTTTCAAAGTACAGCATGAAACCTGCGCCTAACATGGGCCCAACCAAAGTACCTACGCCACCGATTACAGACATGATGACAATTTCCCCTGATTGGTGCCAACCAAGGAATTCGTGACCTACAAAGGGCTCATAAACCACCATTAAAGAACCTGCAACAGCGGCATACATAGCGCTCAATACAAAGGCCAATAGTTTGTATTTACGGGCGTTAATACCAGTGTATTCTAAACGGGTTTGATTGCACTTGATGGCTTTCATCATTAAGCCTACAGGCGAACGCTCAATGCGTTTGGCGAGGTAATACAGAAGAATTGCCATGAGTGCGCAAAAGTAAAATACAGTATCACCCTGCATTTTTAGATCGAACAGCATAGGCGTTGGCATGCCTGTTAAACCATTTTCACCCCCTGTCCATTTTTGCAACATGGACATGGCCATAGAATCAAACATCTCTGCAAACGCCAAGGTGAGAATAGAGAAATAGATACCTGTTCTCTTTAATGTGAGTAAACCAATAATTAAAGCCACCAACGTTGCTGCAGCGACCGCTACTATAATGGCTGGGATAATATTGTCGGAGAAGTTTTTTAACATTATGCCGGTTGTGTAGGCCGAAATACCGAAGAAGGCCGCATGTCCAAAAGATAAGTAGCCAGTAAAACCTAGCAAGATGTCAAAACCCACCACAAAGATACAGAAGATCATAATTTTTGTATCTAGGCCAGAGTAACCACCGATTAGAGGAAACCATAAGGGCATGGTTAGTGCCACCAAAGCGAACATCAACACTGCTTTATTGTGTTGCCAAAAGTTCTGTTGAGTGATCATTATTCAAATACTCCCTTGGCACCCAATAAGCCACGGGGGCGGACTAATAAAATGATAACAGTGATTAGGTAAATGATAATGGTATTAATATAGATGTAAGGCGCAGTAAAGCTTTGGGCCATGCCGATTAAAATACCCGCTAACACGGCTCCACCAAGGGAGCCCATACCGCCAATAACCACAATAAGGAAGGAAGGCACAAGGAGTTGCATGCCTACTTCTGGTGATACCTGAGTTACTGGGCCACCAAACACACCAGCAATACCGGCAATCATGGCCCCTAGACCAAATACAATCATAAAGCGGCGGTTGATGTTAACACCCATGAACTGCAGCATCTCAGCATCGCGCATACCAGCTCGTATTACTAAGCCGAAGCGGGTTAGATGTAAAAGAGCAAATACAGCTGCTACCGTGACAATAGACACCACAACTAAGATCAAGCGCCACTTGGGATAGACTACAAAACCTTCTAAGAAGGGCAGGTAATCATGCAGCATTATGATACCGTTACCCCAGCTAGGGATGGCAAAAGGAATATTATTCGCACCAAAAATCCATTTTAAAAGTTCCTGTAACACAATGGCTAAACCAAAGGTTACCAAGATTTGGTCGGTGTGAGGCCGGTTATAGAAGCGCTGGATTAAACCGCGCTCCAAAAGTATCCCTATGACAAATAGAATAGGGGGCACAAGAATCAGCGCTAGGCCAAAACCTAGGGCGTTGTTGATACTCACTGCTAGGTATATAGCAATAAGGTACAAAGCTCCATGGGCGAAGTTAACTACGCCCAAAGTGCCAAAAATAAGAGTGAGGCCCAGAGCAATGAGCACGTATATGGAACCCAGCTGTAAGCCAGTTAATAAAGATAGGGTAAAAGCGTTGAGCGTCATATCCATTTTGGAGATACTCCCATTGGTTGCTGTGGCAAAATCATGGTATTTTTTTTAGTATTATATGGGTAAATAAAAAACGGGCCAGCGTTAAACTTGGCCCGTGCAGTTCGCTACATACAGCTTATGCCGGTACGTATGGACCTAACTCACCACCAAAGATGGCTGGATCATAATCAACGGTCTTCGCAGCCACTTGATCAACGATCTGTAAATAGTCAAAGTCGCTGGTACGTGCAGAAGGTGATTTACCCTGCATAACCAAGATGTCTTTGATGCACTGGTGATCAGAACCACGGTACAAGGTTGGGCCGTTGCCAGCACCAGTGAATTCGAAGTCTTCAAGCGCTTTAATCACTTCTGGTGGGTAAAAAGTGCCGGCCATTTCGCATGCGTTGGCATATAAAAGGGTCTGCACATAACAAGTATGCGCTGCCTGTGAAGGTGGGAAGCCGTATTCATCACTAAAGGCCTTTACAAACACTTTAGAACCTTCATCTTCCAATGCCCAGTTCCAGCCCGAGGTACCTAATACACCATCGATGTTAGCTGAACCTGCGCCTTTAGCCATTAAACGGCTATATAGAGGCACTACGACTTCCAAGTTTTTACCATTCTTTTGCATGTCTCGCATGCCAAAGTTTACGGCGTTGGTTAAAGAGTTAACCATGTTGGCGCCGTAGTGGTTCAATATCAGAACGTCTGCATCTGAGTTCAGTACCTGAGATAGATACTGAGAGAAGTCAGTAGTCTTCAAAGGCGTCATGATGTTGCCTTCAGTTGACCAGCCTTCTTTCTCTGTGAATTCCTGCATAGACTCTTGCTGGGTGTGGCCCCAAGAGTAGTCAGCAGTTAAGTGGAAGGCGCGACGGTCTTTGCCGTATTCGTTGCTCAATACGGGAGATAGTGCTTTACCTGTCATGTGAGCGTTGAAGAAATGACGGAAACCATAACGTTGCTTGTCCTTACCCGTGGTGTCGTTTGAGTGAGTCAAACCACACATAAAGATAATACCTAGCTCGTTACAAAGGTACTGTTGGGCAATGGCGATGCCAGAAGAAGAACCACCAGTAACCATAATTACTTTGTCACGCTCAATCATACGACGGGCAGAAGTACGTGACGCATCGGCGTTAGTTTGAGTGTCGCCTGTTACGTAAGTAACTTTTTTACCCAAAATGCCGTTGCCGGTTAATTTGCTTGGTTTAAGGGTGTCGAGCATGCCACCACCGTTGTTCAAGTGTTTAACGGCTAGCTTATAGGCACGTAATTCATCAGCACCCTCATCAGCGTATGCACCTGTTTGAGGTACATTAAAACCTAATACTACTTCACTACCCTTAACTGGATAGTTGCCAATGGCTTCTTCTGCCCATGCATTTTGGGTAAAAAACATTGGTGTAGCGGCGCTTACAGCACCAACTGATGTGGCTTTCAATACATCGCGGCGGGACCAACCAGCAGCAGTGTGATTTGTTTTTTCAGATTTTACATCTGTCATGGCAAACTCCAATTTATTGTTGTTAAACCGAGATGAGCACAACCAGCAATTCAACGCAGAGGTGCTTCTAGGTTGGGGACTAGTCTAGCGAGTTGGTGGCCATTGAAAATTAGACCTTAGTGAATGAAACTAAAGTCTTTAAAACTAAAGTCTTTAAAACTAATGTCGTAAGGCTAAGGTCGAATAGAGTTAGCTAAGGTGCAGTGTCTATCAAAAATACAATCTAGGGCAAACAGCCTGTATACTGCCTGTGTTATTTTTTACTCTTGAGCCGCAGATAAGAGAAACGACCTATGAAGAGCGCCAACACCGAGCAGAAACCCATTAACATTGCTGTATTAACCGTGTCAGATACCCGTACCGTAGCAACTGATAAATCGGGCGCAACACTGATTGAGCGGTTACAAGGTGCCGGGCACAGTTTAGCGCAGCACTCCATTGTTAAAGATGATGTATACCAAATACGTGCCGCCGTAAGTCTGTGGATTGCCGACAACAATGTACACGCTGTGTTGGTGACTGGTGGTACTGGTTTTACTGCTAGAGACACTACCCCCGATGCGTTATTACCCTTGTTTGATCAAGTGATTGAAGGCTTTGGTGAGTTATTCCGAAGCCTTTCTTATGCTGAAATTGGCACCTCCACTATTCAGTCTCGCACCGTCGCTGGCGTAGCTAATCGCACCGTGATTTTCAGTATGCCCGGTTCTACTGGTGCCTGTCGTACAGCCTGGGATGGCATTATTAAAGATCAGTTAGACAGCCAGCATAGGCCCTGTAATTTTGTGGAAATGGTGACGTTTAACTCTGCTTCCCGCCACCTGTCATAACGCCTCGTATGTTTACAAAAACGAGCCTTACCAGTGTACCTGCCGCGCAGCAACAAATTATGGCAACCGCAAAATGTGTTCTGACGTCGGAGTGTGTGTCGCTATTTCATTCCAGAGGACGGGTACTAAGTGGGCCTGTGGTTTCTACCGTGGCTGTGCCACCTGCGGACAATAGTGCTATGGATGGCTATGCCTTGCGAGTAGAGGACTTATACCTAAACGTCATTCCTGTAAGTCAACGGGTAGCTGCAGGGCAGGTGCCACGTACACTAAAACTCCATACTTGCGCGCGGATTTTTACCGGTGCGGAAGTTCCAGATAATGCCCAATTGGTAGTGATCCAAGAAGACGTTGAAATTGTGGAAGGTGGTATCTGTATACTGCCTAGGGCTTTAGAGCAGGGCCAAAAGTCAGGTCAGTTCATCCGTCTCAAAGGCCAAGATGTGTTGGCAGGGCAGGTGGTTTGTAAAACTGGCACTAAGTTAGAAGCACGGCATCTAGGTGTATTGGCATCCATGGGTATAGAACACGTAGACGTGTACCGACCTTTAAAAGTTGCCATCGCATCTACGGGAAGTGAATTAGTTAATCCTGGCCAAGACCTGCAAGCAGGTCAAATCTATAATTCAAACCGATTTTTGATGGCTGGTTTAGTGGATCAGTTGGGTATGGAATTAGTCGACATAGGCATTATCACAGACGAACGCTCAACTACAGAATCAGCCCTATCCTTGGCAGCAGACCAGGCTGATATTATTATTACCAGTGGCGGCGTTTCCGAAGGTGAAGAAGACCATGTTAAAGGTGCAGTCGAAACTCTAGGCCAATTGGATGTATGGAAACTGGCTATTAAACCGGGGAAACCATTGGCATTTGGTCGCGTGAAACAAACCCCATTTTTTGGTTTGCCTGGCAATCCAGCTAGTGTTTTGGTGACCTTTATGGTGATAGCACGGCCGTTTTTATTGGCGCTTCAAGGCTGTACCAGTACACAAGGGCACAGCCTAAGCGCACGTTTGGTTAATCCACCCACAAGGCCAAGTATAAGGCAGGAATACCTCCGTGTTCGATTAGTTTCGAACGCACAATCAGGCTTAGCTGTAGAAGCCATGACCAATCAAAATTCTGGTGTACTCACTACTGCAATGACAGGTGACGGGTTAGCTGTAGTGAAAGCCAATACTTGTGGTAAAGACGCGCAAGAGGTTGAATTTTTGCCTTACGCTAGTTACGGCGTTTGAGGAAGATAATCATGGGACCAAACTGACCGGTGTAATTGTAATGTCTGTACAAAAACCACTTGAGAGTCAGAGGCTTTTTGCCTATACTTCTCACCTCGCAATCGCTCGATTGTGATCGTTATGGTAGCCCTATTGGTCCCCACGCAACGATAAACCGTAAACCTGGTCAGGCCTGGAAGGGAGCAGCCACAGCGGTGGATTTGTGTGCCGAGGTGTGGCTGATAGGGGTACCACCATTCTCTTGATTTATATCGCAATTTAGCTGATTTTAGGCACTTATTGAAGCAAGTGGACCACATGGTGGAACACATGGCTAATCCTTTAGCTTACATTAAGTCTTTACATTATCGCGTGTGGTTCTTTCGCATTCGCGTACCAATACATCTTCAACCTCATTTCAGGCACACTTGGGGTCTTGTGTTTACTGCAAACAAAATGCAGGGGGCAGGCGGTTATCAGGTACTCCGAATTAATTCAACAAACTGTTTAACTGTTATTAGCAGTCAACAAGAAGTTGAATGCTAATAGGTTATCTAAGCCATTATTTAATACAGAACTGTTTACAAAGCATCTTGAAGATGGTTATAAACAAGCATATCAGCGTTATTTTTCAAGGGATAACCCAAAAGATATTTTTGTTTCAAAATAAAGACCAGTTTAATTGGTAATTTATTATTTTTGCTGAAGCTATGATGCTTTAATAAGGCATTCGAAACACCATATTTGGTGGCGTATTACATTTTATTTGACCAAGGAAGCAGCACAAAATGGTGACCATTAATCAAAGTAATAATAAAATGGGTGCGCTTCACCTGATTGGCGAACTCGCCATGTCATTTGTTTTGGCAA
>Ga0209709_10000064_pt1 | contig 93252 bp, 95 predicted proteins | sample ArcticOcean_MG_C_2_FD_187435 | JGI IMG/M metagenome (GOLD analysis project Ga0209709, IMG submission 187435) | Marine microbial communities from western Arctic Ocean - ArcticOcean_MG_CB4_136 (SPAdes) (version 2) | ecosystem: Environmental > Aquatic > Marine > Oceanic | place: Arctic Ocean...
TTTTTTTTTTTTTTTTTTTTTTTAATAATCTTAATAATTTGAGCTACTTTTTTACTGTGTCCATGCGCAGTATCAACCACTATCAAATCAACTTTTTCTTTTAATATTGCCTCAGCTCTTTTGAGTTCTAATGGTCCAGCTCCAACTGCAGCACCAACTAATAATTTTTGTTTTTTTACTTTTTTAATTTCTTCTATTTGTTTTTTTATTTCAAGGTTACGGTGTATAACTCCTATTCCACCAGCTTTAGCAATTGCTATAGCCATTTTGCTTTCCGTTACTGTGTCCATAGCAGATGTTAATAGTGGTATTTTTAATGATAGATATTTTGATAATTGTGTATTCGTATCTACATCTGAAGGAAGGACTTCCGAATATTTTGGAGCCATCGTAACATCATCAAAGGTAAGCGCTTCTTTTATAGGAACCATGAGAATTTATATATGATTCAATTAAAAATAAAAGTGCCTATCTCAATTTTTTACAAATAATAAAACTTTCCTTAGACTCTTTTCTACTAGATTTTGGTTTAAAAACCTTTACTTCTTTAAATATTATCTTTGCATCTGCTACTATTTCGTTAAAAGAGGTTCCTAAAAACACCTTTGCAACAAACTTGCCTTCCTTAGCTAAAACTTCTTTTGAAAATAACATTGCTTCTTTACACAATTCACCAGTATAAATTGCATCAATGTCTTTTATACCTGTGGTATTCACTGCCATGTCTGAAAGGACTACATCTACTTTTGATCTAAATAATCCCTTGATTTCATCTTGATATTCTTTTTTTGTAAAATCACCTTTGATTTGACTGGTATTTTCAATTTTTTCCATTTCTTTTAGGTCTATAGAAACTAACCTTCCGTTTTTTACTGTTCTAGCTGTATATTGTGACCAACTGCCAGGTGCTGCTCCTAAATCTATTACTGATATTCCATTTTTAAAAATTTTAAATTTTTCATTTATTTCAATCAATTTATATGCTGACCTAGCTCTATATCCATCAACTTGAGATTTTCTAACATAAATGTCTCTTCGTTGTTTATTTATCCAGTTTTTTGAAATTCTATTTTTTTTCAACTATCAACCAAATCTTAAACTTCTAGGTTCTGACTCATTGTTAAGGTTTTTAATGTCAACTTTTACTTCTTTGTTTAATCTCATGTCTTTACTTCCTTGCCAAATTCCTGCTGCTAAATGCATAATTCCGATTCTATAATTTGGTAAATAAGGTTCTACAAATATATTTTGTGATTTATCAAACTTAGGCAGTAGATTGCTTGCAATCCAGTTGCAGTTTAGAGGTAAAAATTCAGTTTCTAGATTGTCAATATATATAGACATATTTATAGCTAAACCCTCAGATCCAAAAATATTTCCAGATTTTAATGTTTGTTTAAGATTTTTTTGCCACGATTCCCAACCTGGGGAATTTTTTTCTAATGAAAAAACTCCAATATTAATATGTGGAGCAAATGCTAGTTTTCTTGCTTTGTCTAAACCAATTTTAGATTTAACTGCATGCTTAAAATTTTGTGACTTAATTATTGCAATTTTTCCAAAAAGCCATTTTACTTTTGATATTATTTTATAGCCAGGTCCGATTGTTTGAGTGATACCAAGTTTTCCCTTTTCACAAGCTTGAAAGTAGAGTTCAACTGAATTCCAATCATTGACCCAAGCGTCACAATCAATCCATAAATATTTTTCATAATTAGGAAAATATTTTGGCAAAAAAGCTCTTGATACTTGGCTCTTTAACCATTCTTTTCCAAGTACCTTAAATGTAGAAACGTCTATATCCCATTCTGCTGATTTAATTTCATCTACTTTCTTAGATAATATAGATTTTTGGTTTTCTGTTAGTCCAGCATCTAATATGCATATTGCAACTTCTTTACTTTTTTTAAATCTAATTATTGAGTCGACTAGCTCATTTAACAACTCAAAGTAATTCGAATCAGCTAGGGAAACTATTACATTTTTTTTCATCTATAATATATCTTCTAACTCTTCATTCTCATTTTTTTCAGTAATAATATTTTTTTTCTTTTTTATTTTTCTAAAATGAAAATAACTTATGGGAATTAAGCATAAATATACAATTGTGCTTACAGCAAGAATCTTGAACGTATAAACTAGTAAAGCTCCAAAAAATAAAACCATTCCAAATAATAAAAATTTTGTCATTGTTCTTGGAATAACTATTTTTTTAAAAGAATATGTTGGAATTGTACTTATTAGTAGTAGTGAAACTATAATAAAAAATACTGGGACTATCACATCATAATTAATTTTAAAAAAAGTTTCCGCCAATCCACTAAAGCTTAATATTAAAGGCATTAAAACAATAATTCCTCCAGCTGGTGCTGGCACACCTTCAAAAAAGTTATCTTTCCATGAGGGTTCTTCACTTGTACTAACATTAAATCTTGCAAGTCTCAGAGCTACGCAAACAACATAAATTAAACAAACAAACCAACCTAGCTTATCTAGATACTGCAGATTCCAAAAATACATTATAAGTGCAGGTGCCACCCCAAAACTAATTACATCGCCAAGTGAGTCTAATTCTTTACCCATTTCAGATGTTCCATTTATTAATCTTGCTATTCTTCCGTCTAGTGCATCCATAAGACTTGCAAATAATATGGCAATAACTGCAAGTGCAAACTTTCCATCTAAAGCAAATTTGATTGAACTTAACCCAATACAAACTCCTATTAAAGTAATAGCGTTAGGCAAAATCATTCTTGCTTTTTTATCTGATACAATTTTAAAATTTTTTTTGGGTTGTTCCATAAATTATTTTTTAGCTAGTAATGTTTCTCCTGCTATTGTTTTTTGGCCGACTTTCACCAATGGTTTATAATTTTCAAAATAAACATCAGCTCTACTTCCAAATCTAATCATGCCAATTCTATCACCTTGTTTTAAATCTTGATCCTTAGATGATTCACATACTATTCTTCTTGCAATTAATCCTGCTATTTGAACAACAATAACTTCTTCTCCTTGATTGTTTATAATTTTGTAATAATTTCTTTCATTGTCCTCACTAGCTTTATCAAGTGAGGCATTTAAAAATTTTCCAGGCTTATAAAATATTTCAGAAATTTTTCCATTGCACGGTGTTCTATTCACGTGACAATCAAAAACATTCATAAAAATACTTATTTTAGTAAATTTTTTATCCTGAAGACCAATTTCTTTTGGACCATCCACTTCATGAACCATTAAAACTTCACCATCTGCTGGGCTCGTTAGGTAGTTATCATCATTTATTGAAATTCTTTCAGGGTCTCTAAAAAAATAATATACCCATACAGATAATACTATTCCTACTAAACCTATAAAAGTGCTTAAAAAATATAAGAAGATAGTTATAAAAATTGAAATAGCTAAAAACTTATAACCTTCTGGATGAATTTTTGGAAATAACTTGTCTAACATAATCTTATATTTGATAATTTTTTTATTAATATGTATATAAATCAACAAAATACAATTATTAAGATATAATAATCAAATATGGCTAAAATAAACGTTAAAAACCCCATTGTTGAACTTGATGGCGATGAAATGACGAGAATAATATGGGAGTTTATTAAAACAAAGCTTATCCTTCCTTATTTAGATTTGGGAATTGATTATTACGATCTTGGTATGAAAAGCAGAGACAATACTAACGATCAGATAACAATCGATTCAGCGTCAGCAATAAAAAAAATTGGAGTAGGAATCAAATGTGCAACAATAACTCCTGATGAAGCAAGAGTAGAAGAATTTGATTTAAAAAAAATGTGGAGATCTCCAAATGGAACAATAAGAAATATTATTGGAGGAACTGTTTTTAGAGAACCAATAGTTTGTAAAAATATTCCAAAACTAGTTCCATCTTGGACTGATCCTGTGATTATTGGAAGACATGCTTTTGGAGATCAATACAGAGCAACAGATTTTAAAGTCCCTGGAAAAGGGAAAATGGAAATTAAATGGACAGCTGAAGATGGAAGTAATGAAATTAAGTATGAAGTTTTTAATTTTCCAGGACCGGGAATTGCTTTATCAATGTATAATTTAGATAAATCCATAGAAGATTTTGCAAGATCGTGTTTTGGCTATGGTTTGATTAAAGAATGGCCTGTTTATCTATCAACAAAAAATACAATTTTAAAACAATATGACGGTCGTTTTAAAGATATTTTCCAAGAAGTATTTATAAATGAATTTGAAGCTGAATTTAAAAAAAAAAATCTTACCTATGAGCATAGATTAATTGATGACATGGTTGCATGTGCAATGAAATGGAGTGGAAAATATATTTGGGCATGTAAAAATTATGATGGTGATGTTCAATCTGATACCATGGCGCAAGGATATGGGTCATTAGGATTAATGACTAGCGTTCTGTTGACTCCAAATGGTAAAATAATGGAGGCTGAAGCTGCTCATGGAACTGTCACAAGGCATTATAGAATGCACCAACAAGGAAAAGAAACTTCAACAAATCCTATCGCATCAATATTCGCATGGACTAGAGGCTTGGCTCACAGAGGTAAATTAGACAATAATGAGAAACTTATTAAATTTTCAAAAACTTTGGAAGCAGTTTGTATTAATTGTGTGGAAAATGGATCAATGACAAAAGATTTGGCTATATTAATAGGCCCATCAAGTAAATATTTAACTACAACACAATTTTTAGATGAGTTAGATGGTCAACTTAAAAAAAAAATTAATTAATCAATTTTTTGATATTTTTAAAAGAGTCATCAATTTTATCTACTAAAGTTCCACCTGCTTGGGCAAAATCAGCCCTACCTCCACCACCTTTGCCTCCTATAATTTCAGATCCAATTTTGACAAGTTCAATTGCATCAAATTTATTTTCTAATTCTTTCGTAACACCCACAGCTAGACCTACTTTGTCGTCATTAATAGCATAAACAACTATAATGCCTTTTTTTAATTCCTTTTTTCCTTGATCTATTAATTTTCTAAGATCTTTAAACGGAAGTTCCCAAACTTTTTGAAATCTAACTTTAATATTATTTATATCTTCATCTTTAATAATATTTTTTGATTTATCTTTTAAAATTGATCCGACTGAGATTTTTTCAAACTGTCTATTTAAATCTTTAATTGCTGTTTCTTGATCTTTATTGGTTATGTCAGGTTTGCCACCCAATTTATTAATTTTATCTTTTAAATTTTTAATTGTTTCTTCATTTTTACGACTAGATAAATCTGCAAGTTTTTCTTTATTTTGTAAATAAATAGTAAGTTGATTACCTCTTAAAGCCTCTACCCTTCTAACTCCTGCTGCAATTGAAGATTGACTAATAATTTTAAATTTACCTATGTCTCCAGTGTTTTTTACATGTGTTCCTCCACATAATTCGGTTGAAAAATAATGATTTTTTTCATTTCCTATAGACAAAACTCTAACTTCATCACCATATTTTTCACCAAATAATGCTAGTGCTCCATTTTTTACTGCTTCTTTAGGCGTCATTATTCTGGTTTTAACTTCAGATTTATTTTCTATCATTAAATTAACGTAAGTTTCTATTTTGGTAATTTCCTCAGGTAAAATCGGTTTCATATGACTAAAATCAAATCTTAATCTTTCAGACTCAACCAATGATCCTTTTTGAGTAACATGTTTACCTAAAACTCTTCTTAAAGACTCATGTAATAAATGTGTAGCTGAATGATAGGCTCTAATATTATTTCTTCTTTCAGCATCGATATTTAATTCTACACTTTCGTTAATTTTAATAGATCCCTTTTTAACTTTTCCATAATGAATAAATAAATTTCCTAATTTTTTATGAACATCTATTACATCGAATTGAAAATTATCATTAGAAATTGTGCCCTTATCTCCAATCTGTCCACCTGATTCACCATAGAATGGTGTTTGGTTAGTAATGATTGCTCCTTCGTCATCTTTATCTAGTTTTTCCACTTCTTTATTATTTTTTAATAATAATATAGTTACACCTTGAGCTTTATTAGTAGCGTAACCTAAAAAATCTGTTGTACCTAAACGATCCTTAATTCCAAACCAAATTTCATCTACAGAACTATCGCCAGAGCCTTTCCAATTTTTTTTAGCTAACTCTTTGCTTTCTTTCATTATGGATTGAAATTTTTTATTATCGACACTTAATGATTTATTTTTTAAAATATCTTCTGTTAAATCTAAAGGGAAACCGTAAGTGTCGTAAAGTTTAAAAGCAACTTCACCTGGTAAAACCTTGTCTATTTTAGAAATTTCTTCATCTAAAATTTTAATTCCTCTATCTAGCATTACTAAGAATTTTTCCTCTTCCATTCTTAGTGTTTCTTTAATTAAAGATTGAGCTCTATCAAGTTCGGGATAGCTATTAGACATTTCTTCTAATAATGTTTGAAATATATTATAAAAAATAGGTTTCTTAGATCCTAATAAATGAGAATGTCTCATTCCTCTTCTCATAATTCTTCTAAGAACATAGCCTCTACCTTCATTTGATGGCAAAACACCTTCTGCTATTAAAAATGAACTTGCGCGTAGATGATCTGCTATTACCCTAAAACTAGATAGGTTTGATGAATCTACTTTTTTACTTACAGTATTAGAGGTTGATTGAATTAGTTTTTTAAAATGATCAGTTTCATAATTATCATGCTTGCCTTGTAATAGTGCAGCCAGTCTTTCTAAACCCATACCAGTGTCTACTGAAGGTTTTGGTAAATCAATTCTTTTATTTTTAGTAAGTTGTTCATATTCCATAAAGACAAGGTTCCAGATTTCTATAAATCTATCACCATCTTCATCCTTAGTTCCCGGTAAACCACCTTTTAAATGATCACCATGATCATAAAATATTTCTGAACATGGACCACAAGGACCTGTTTCACCCATAGACCAAAAATTATCTGAAGTAGCTATTCTTATTATTCTATCATCTTTTAAACCTGTTATTTTCTTCCAAAAATTAAAGGTTACATCATCATTATGAAAAACTGTTACATACAAACGTTTCTTATCTATTCCGAAATCTTTAGTAATTAAATCCCAGGCATAACTTATTGCTTGTTCTTTAAAATAATCTCCAAAAGAAAAATTTCCCAACATTTCAAAGAACGTATGATGTCTTGGTGTATATCCAACATTTTCTAAATCATTATGCTTTCCACCAGCTCTTACACATTTTTGCGATGTAGTTGCTTTATTGTAATCTCTTTTTTCTAATCCAGTAAATACATTTTTAAATTGTACCATTCCAGAATTGGCAAACATTAGTGTTGGGTCGTTATTTGGAACTAAGTTGCTAGACTCTACTATTTTATGATTATTTTTCTCAAAATATTTTAGGAATGTACTTCTTATTTCATTTAAAGAATTGCCCGCCATACTTTTAAAATACAGCTTTTTTATTTGATGTCTAGATAACAGTAAGGGGAAAAAGGCGCTTAATTTAAGCGCCTTTTAATAATTAAAGATGACTTTAACTAATTCTTTTTAGGTGGGGTTTCTTCTATCTTAGTTTCCACCTTGGGATCTTCTATTTGATCTTTTGCCGCCTTTTCTGGATCAAGTGGATTTCCTTCGATTTTTTTTGCTATTACTCCAGCTTTTTCTCTTATTGCCATTTCTATCTCTGCAGCAATCTTGGGGTTTTGCTCTAAGTAAATTTTAGCATTTTCTCTACCTTGACCAATCTTTTCACCTTTATAGGCATACCAGGCTCCAGATTTTTCAACAATGTCGGCTTTTGCCCCAAGGTCAACTAATTCACCTACTTTACTAATACCTTTTCCATACATAAGGTCAAATTCAACAACTTTAAATGGTGGTGCTACTTTATTTTTAACTACTTTAACTCTTGTTGAATTACCAATAATTTCTTCTCCATTTTTAATGGCTCCAATTCGTCTGATATCCAATCGTACAGATGAATAAAACTTAAGCGCATTTCCACCTGAGGTAGTCTCTGGACTTCCGAACATAACTCCAATTTTCATTCTAATTTGATTAATAAAAATCATCATAGTATTTGTGCTGGAGATTGAGCCTGTTAACTTTCTTAAAGCCTGACTCATTAATCTTGATTGAAGTCCTACGTGATGGTCTCCCATTTCTCCTTCAATTTCTGCTCTAGGGGTTAATGCCGCAACTGAATCAACAACTATTACAGAAATAGATCCTGACTTAATTAATGTATCGGCAATTTCTAATGCTTGTTCACCCGTATCTGGTTGTGAAATTAATAATTCTTCAGTATTTACACCAAGTTTTTTTGCATAAACTGGATCTAAAGCATGTTCTGCATCTATAAATGCACATATTCCACCTGTTTTTTGAGCTTCAGCTAGTACTTGTAGGGCTAAGGTTGTTTTACCAGATGATTCTGGGCCGTAAATTTCAACAACTCTTCCTTTGGGTAAGCCACCTATTCCAAGTGCCACATCTAAACTTAATGAGCCTGTTGACACTGACTCAATATCCATTGCTCTTCTTTGGCCAAGCTTCATAACCGAGCCTTTTCCAAAATTATCTGTTATTTGACTGATTGCTGCTTCTAAAGCTTTATTTTTTTCGTTGCCTTCTGTTTGTTGTGCTTTTGTAGATTTAACTACTTTTAAGTTATTTTTAGTCATTTTTTACCTTTTGTTAAAATAATTAGTGTTCGAATCATAAGTTAAATGTACACATTTTGTTCTTTTTTTCAATAGTTATAATTTTTATTATAAAAAAGCTTTATTATTGAAGCTTTAGATAGTCACTTTTTAGAAGTCCTACAGATTGGAGCAAACTAAATTGAGATAGTAAATAATTTCTTTCAGAATTTGCTAGGCTTATTTTAGAATTCAGCAGAATAGAATTAGACTGCATAACATCCAATGTAGATCTTCCTAGTCCAGATTCATATTCTTCAGTAATTCCTTCGTTCGCAATTTCGGCTGCTTGAACCTGAAGTTTAACTGAGTTTAATAAACTTTTTGATGATTGCAAACTAGACCATGCACTTGCAACATTTGTATCATTAGATTTAATTGCATTATCAAATAAAAATTTTTTTTGATTTTTTTGATTTTTGCTCTTTTTGAGTGAAGCTATGTTTTTCCCTCCTTTAAAAAGAGGCCATATAATAGTAGCTGTAAGAGTTTCTTTATCTTGCTCATCATAGCTTGAGCTTAAATCATCGGTCTTTGATGATTTTAATGATAGTGTTGCAGATGGAGAAAGATCTGCCGCAGCTATTTTAACATCTTTTTCTGACTGTTCGTATTCTAGCTTAGCAATAATTAGATCTGGATTGTTTTTTTTTGATATTTTAATTGCTTCATTTAAACTATTAGGGATTATAAAATCAATATCTGAATCTTTGCTTAAACTATCAACATTTGTAATAGGGCCAATTACTTTCTCATAAATCAATTTTGCTGTAACGTCATCATTTTTTGCCTGTATATATTTTGCTTGAGCGCCCGCAAGAGATGATTCTGATTGAGCTAAATCAGATAAAGTAATTTGACCTCTTTCTAATCTTGCTTGAGCAGTTTCAACCGTATTTTCATATAATTTTACATTTTTTTTATTAATATCAAGTTTTTCCATTGTAGACATCAACCCTGTATAAGCTTCAATTGCCTTGTATATGGTTTCTTGTTCACGTTTTAAAAGTTTAGCTTCAGCTAAATTTAAACCTATTTTATTTTTTTCAAATCCTGCAATTCCTGCAAAACCTTGGAACAATGTTTGTTCAATAATAATAGATCGTGTCTTAGGATCAACATCTGTTGATGAAACATTGACTCCAGTTCTGTTAGTTAGTTTTTCTGTGCTTTCCTTACTTCTAGAGCTTGATAACGTCAGTGATGGTAAAAATTCACTTTTTGAAATATTTAAATCTTCTTTGGAAACTTTAATATTTTCTCTTTCAGCATTTAATTCAGGATTGTTTTTATAAGCTTCTAATAATGCTTCTGACAAAGTAACCGCATAGGACTGTTGACTAAATAAACTCAAAGATAACAATATTATAAATATTTTTTTCATTTTTTTTTAAATTTTAATTTTTCAATTTGATGATTGCTATTTAAATTCATAATTATAGATGAGCTTTTTAACGCATCTTTAAACATTTGTTGCGTAATTCTTTGATAAGTTTGCATAAAATTTATTACATCTCCACTACTCATAATCTTTAAGTTTTTCTTATTTTTTGTTTGAACCCAAAGCTTTCTCTCTTGTTTTAATCTCCAATTTCTTAATATATTAAAATTTTTGGCCTTCAAATAAAGCAATCCATCTAGCTGTTTAAATAATGTCTTATATCCTGTTTTCAATTGGTTATTAACGTGAGATCTCCATTTAATACCTTGATCATAAACCCTCTCAAGTGAATTAATGGGTTTCTTAAGCTGATTATTCGTTTGCGCTCTCGCTCCAACACACCAACCTTCAAAAATTACCACATCTGGTTTAGATTTAAGTTTATACCATAAGCTTTTTTTACAACGATCGTCTATTGCTTTATTAAACCTCGGAACTTCCAGATTTTTGAAGCTCTTTGACTTAACTTTTTTAAAAAATTTTAACATTAAATCTACGTCATGAGTTCCTGGAACTCCTCTTGTCATTAATAAAGGATGCTTATTTTTAGATAATAATTTTCTATCTTTTCTCGTCTTATAAAAATCATCAATTGAAATTTTAAAAACATTCAATTTAAAATACTTTTGTAAAATTAAAGTTAAAATTGATGAGATAGTAGTTTTTCCTGAGCCCTGTCCTCCTGCTAAACCAATCATTAAAGGTCTTTTTTTATTAGCTCTCTTTGCTATCCAAAAACTTAACGGGATCAAAAAAGACTTAATCATTCTATCTTTATTCTTAAATTTATCTTTTTTTGTTTCTTGAGATACAATAAATTTAAGACAATCTTTTTTTACTTTATTAAAACAATCTTTAACGTGTTGCATAATAAATTATTTTTTTTGGTCAAGAGGATGGTTTTGACCATCATTTATAGCAACATTTTCTAATTCAAAAGTATTTATTTCATCTATACATCCAAGATTAAATCCTGTCATAGCTGGATTAGCTCTTGGGTTGTGATGTGTATAAATTCCACAATTAGAACAGAAATAGTGTTTCGCAATTTTTGAATGAAACTGATAAAGTTTTAATTTATCTACACCTTTAATAATTTTAAAATCTTCATTCTTAACCATAGACATAATTACCCCTTTCCTTTTACAAATTGAGCAATTACATCTTAAAACTTTTTCCAAGTTATCAGGTACATTTATTTCTGCTTCTACTTCTCCACAATGACATGATAGTTTTTTCATTTATATTTTTCCTTAAGTTGTTGTGTTGACCTTAAACATTGCCTCATTTCTTCTAAGTAAAGGTAGGGTGAATGGTCCGTTGTAAGTTGCTTTAATAGGTGCACTCAAAATTGATACATCATCTTTTTTTAATTCATTTTCTAAAATATTTTTATGTTTAATAAAATTTTTATCAGAGGCTCTTCCTGAATATGTAATAACTGCGTAATAGCCCCCCTTAATATTTAAAATTTTTATATCTGAATTAGATGGTCTTGGTGCATTATCTTTGTTAAATTTTAAAGGTAAGTAAAATTGCATTGTCATGTTTCCTTTTTTCTCTATTTGGGTAACTGGTGTTGTCATTTTAATTTCCTCATTACTCTCATTATTACCAGAGATATAATTAAAAAGTTTTCTAAAACTATTGCCTTGATCTGATATTGTTGTTTCAATGGCTAAACGATCAGAGTATTTTCTAATTTCATAAATTTTATTTGTTTTTACAATTTCATAGTTTGTTTCTTCATATGCCATGACGTTTGAAGCTATAATTAAACTCAGAAATATAATTGATAAAATTTTTTTCATTTCAATACGGCACTTAAACTATCTCTGGTTGAAGTTATCCACAAGGGTACAAAATGTAGTTTGGATGTTCACGTTTTGATTCACCTTTGATTCAGTTACAGACTCAAAATACAACCTCTTGCGTGTATTGTATAACTAGTCTATAAATAAGAACAAAACTAGAACATGAAACTAACTATTCCCTTTTATCTACATAAAGCAGGCGCTGGTTTTCCTTCTCCTGCAACAGACTACATTGAAGAAGATGTCGATCTTAATGTTCACCTAATTAAAAATGTTCCAGCGACTTTCATTATTAGGGTTCAGGGAAAATCTATGACTGACGTTGGTATTTATGATGGTGATTTATTAGTTATTGATAGAAGCTTAAAACCTAAAAATTTTTCAACTGTTGTTGCAAATGTTCATGATGAACTGGTTGTTAAAAGTTTTGTTAAATCAAAGGATGGGCAATTTTTAACATCAGGATCAAAAAATATTGAAGATAAGATAATTATCGGTGATGAAACTGAAGTATTCATTTGGGGGGTTGTGACTTATGTCATCCATTCAACGTACTAAGAAGATAGCATTAGTAGACTGTAATTCTTTTTATGTTTCTTGTGAAAGGTTATTTAATCCAAAAATTAGAAATAAGCCTGTAGTCGTTTTATCTAATAATGATGGTTGTATCATTGCACGATCGAATGAAGCTAAAGCTCTTGGTATAAAAATGGGAGAACCTTACTTTAAAGCTAAAGATATAATTCTTAGAAATAAAGTTTATGTTTTTTCTTCAAATTATTCTTTATATGGAGATTTATCTAGAAGAGTAATGAGAACTTTAAAAAGATTTAATCATGAATTAGAAATATATTCTATTGATGAGGCTTTTTTAGACTTAAGCAACTACCCTGATAATGAAGTTGAAGATGTTGGAAAAGAAATTAGAAGTATTGTCTTGCAATGGACTGGTATACCAACAAGCATTGGTATTGCAAAAACAAAAACGCTTAGCAAAATTGCAAACCATATAGCAAAGAAAAAACAATCTGGAGTAACAAACTTAATAGGTATTGAAAATATTGACCCCTTATTAAAAAAAATAGATATCAATGATGTGTGGGGAGTTGGCAAACAACTCACTAAATTTTATCATCAAAATGGAATCTACAATGCCAAACAATTAAAAAATATGTCAAACACTTGGATTAAAAAAAGTTCTAATGTTTTAAGTTCTCGAACTGCATTGGAACTTAGAGGCATTTCTTGTATCCCATTAGAAGCTAAAACTTTAAAAAGAAAAAGTTGTGTTGTATCAAGATCATTTGGTGTGAGGGTTGAAAAATTACAAGAACTAGAAGAAGCTGTGGCAAACTATTGTTTAAATGCTTCTGAAAAAATTAGATCAGAATCTTTAATTGCAAAATCAATAACTGTTTCTGTTAGAACAAGCCCTTTTCAAAACAAAGGAGTCTATTATTCAAATGCTAAAACTATAGACTTTCCAATCGCTACTAATAATAGTATTGAAATAGTTAAAACTGCTTTGGTTGCATTAAATCAAATTTTTATAGATGGATACAGATATCAAAAAACAGGAATACAATTATCAGGATTATCAGAATCTGCAGGCAGTAAAAATTTATTTTCTACTGAAAAAGATGAAAAAATTCAAACATTAATGAAATCTATTGATAATACTAATTATAGATATGGCAGATCCACATTAAGCTTGGCTAGTGCGGGGGTAAATAAAAGATGGAATATGAAAAGAGATCATTCTTCTAAAATAGATACTGCTGATTTTCATTCATTACCAATTATAAAGGCTATTTAGCCTTAATAATATTTTTAATTTTTTCTAAAACTAACTTTTGAACATCTATAATATTTTTTTCTGCATTAATCACAATCAGTTCCTTTGAATTTTCAAAATTTGTAATTTGATCATCAACTAAAGTTACTGGGAAAAAATGATTTCTATTTAAATTTCTTTTAATGAGTTCTTTTTTTTTACATTTAAGATATATAAAAAAAACATATTTTAGATCTCGCTTCAAAATATTCCTATAGCTTTTTTTTAAAGCAGAACAGGCGATAATGTACTCTTTATTTGATTGGTTATATTCTTTAAGTTTTTTATTAATATTAATCAACCACGGCAATCTATCCCTAAATTTTAATTTATTACCTTTTTTCATTTTATCTAAATTTTTTAATGAATGAAAACTATCTCCTTCAAAAAATTTTATCTTTAATTTTTTTTTAATTTTTTGAGCAATAGTACTTTTGCCACATCCAGCAGGTCCTATTAAAAAAAAAAAATATGTCATATTATTTTTTGTGAAATGAAATTTTATGACCACCAAAAAAATTTCTTTGTTTTTGAATTAAACTAAAAGAAATATTTTTTCTTTTAATTAATAAATTTGTCCAATTAAAAAGTGAAGTAATGGAGGTAAGAGCTATATTTCTATTTATCAAAAATATTAACATTTCAATTAAGCTTTTATTTTTATTGAGTGAAAATTTTTTTTTAAAAATATTATTAATATCAATTTTATTATTTTTAATTTGAAGGTAATATTCATTTAATAAACTAGAACGAATAATGCTATTATTCATCCAGCATAAAAATATATATTTTAGATTAATTGTAATCTTTTTTTTATTAGTTATTTCTTGCAGAAGACCAATGCCTTGCAAATATGATGCTATAATTGTGAGATATAAAATTTCAAGCATTTTATTTTTTATATTTTTTACTTGAAACTTTTTATTCTTAATCTTGAAATTTTTAAAAATTCTTTTTTTTCTTGAAATAAATCTAGCCTCAACAGAAGATGAAATTGATGGTATAGCAAATTTACATTCTGAGGCAAAACTTACAGTCCAAGCACCAGTATTATTATCATCAACAACATCAAGAATATTATTTATAGAATTTTTTTTATTATTTGATTCTTTAATAATATCTTTCGTTATTCTTATTAAAAAACTATTACTTATCTTTTTTTCTAATTTAGAGAATTCTTTTAATATTTCTTTATTATCTAACCTAAGAATAACTTTCATTACACAGTAGTAATCAGCTATAGCTTGCATTACTGCATATTCTATTCCGTTGTGTATAATTTTTGTGTAGTTACCTAAACTAGGATTGTTACCTATTCTTTTAAGAAACCTTTTATTTTTTTTACCAATAATATCTAAAAATAAACTCTTTAAAAAATTAAATTCCACACTACTACAACTAATCATTAACGATGCATTTGTCCTTGCACCTTGAGACCCACCTGAAAAACCACATGATATATATTTAATCTTATCTTTTTTTAAAAAATTAAAACGTTTCATTGTATCTTTTGGGTGGTTATTTCCAATATCAACAATATGAATATTTGTTTTAAAATTTTTAATATTATTTATGATAAAATTATCTGTCGCTAGACCAGCAGGAATAGCTAAAATAATTATTAAGTTTTTCTTTTTCAAAAATTTAGAGATGTTGCTTATATATTTGATATTTAATTTCTTACATAATAAAAATGTTTTTTTTTTATTTTTATCCCAAATATTTATTTGATATCCTTTTTCAATTAAAGAAAGTGCTAAATTTTCACCTATAGATCCAAGTCCTATCAATAATATTTTGTGTTTTCTCATTTTTTAATTTTTAGATAATAAAATTTATATTACTTTATTTATTAAATTAATTTAAATTATATTTTAAATGAAAAAAATAAACTATTTTAAACCTAAAGTTTTAATTAAAAGTGAAACAGCCCTTGGTGAAGGTCCAATTTGGAACTATAAAACGTCAGAGTTGACTTTTGTAGATATTATTTCTGGAAAATTTTTTATATGGAAAAAAAATATCTTAAAATCATTTCATTTACCCTATAAAGTTAGTTGCCTACTGCCATATAAAGATAAAAGTACTTGGATTGCCACTTCTAAAAATAAGATTCTAAAAATATCAATAATAAATAAAAAAATTAAATTTAAAATTATTAAGATAATCAACGAACCAAAACAAAATAGATTTAACGATGGAAAGTGTGACCAGCTAGGTAGACTTTGGATATCTAGTATGGACAATCAAGAAAAAGTTCCTTCAGGTCAATTATGGTTTATGAAGTCTGCAACTAAGCTTAAGGTGGTGGATAATAATTTTATTATAGGAAACGGAATAGATTGGAGTCCTGACAATAAAATTTTATATTTTGTTGCTAGTGATAAAAGAGTTATTTACTCATATTCATTCGATATTAAAAATGGAAAATTATCAAATAAAAAAATTCTTATAAAGGTTCCAAAAAAAAGAGGTTATCCAGATGGAATTTGTACAGACTCTGAAGGATTTATCTGGGTTGCTTATTGGGATGGTAGCTGTGTTATAAGGCACTTTGCTAATGGAAAAATTGATAAAGTAATTAAGCTTCCAATTAAAAGACCTACTAGTTTAACGTTTGGTGGTAAAAATTTAGATTTACTATTTATTACTTCTGCACAAACTTTTAATAAAAAAAATCAGAAATTAGAAAAATACTCTGGCAATATATTTGTTATAAAAACAAATATTCAAGGTAATAAAATTAACTTTTATAAAAATTAATCTATCTTATCAATACTTTTAATATTTTCTAAAGATTTATTATACTCTGAAATATTCTCTCTCTTTGAGAGAAAAATTACTGAAATCATCATGAATATAACTAGTATAATTGGTACCAATGTTATAATCGATATCTTTCCTAAAATTAAAAATAAATAAGCAACTATAAATAATATAGATCTAATTAATAATGTTGTTTTAAAAACAGCAATAATAGAAAGAGAATGTTTTAGTAGATTAATAAAACTCATTTTAGATGGACCAAAATATCTTTTTCCTCTTATAGACGGGATAGATTTCCTATTCTTTACTGATTTTGCTAATGACCCTGAAAAACTACTCCATGTTGCTGATTCATTAGTCATTTTATTGACTGCAAATTTAGGAAGACACACATAGTTTCCAAACCTGATTGTTTGTCCTGTAAAAACAAATGTTAAATATTTATGAACTAAATAACAAAGTTTAAAAAAAAAACCTTCAGATCTTTTGATTCTATTGGCAGTTATAACTTTATCTGGATGTTCTCTAATTTTTTCAATCAGAAATTTTAATTCTTCAGGCCTATCTTCTCCATCACCATCCATTGGGATTATATAATCAAAATCTTCTTTTTCATTAATATATTTTAATCCAGCGGCATTACATCTTGCATGTCCTTTATTTTCTTTCATATTAATAACTTGAATTGATTTTAGATTATTTAGATCAAAAATATTATTGTGCCTTTCTTCTGTAGAGGCATCATTTACAATTAGGGCTGAAAATTCATGTTTTGAATTACCAATTTCAAAATCTATATTTTTTAAAAGTTTAAAAGTTGAATGCCAATCATTATAAACTGGTATTAGTATTTTTATTTTACTCATCTAGTTTCTATACATACTTTATTAATTAGTACCTATGCATACTCTATCAATACATGTGTATTTTGATAATGAATTTAATTTGTCTTGTGTAATAAATCCTTTCCAAACAGGTCTTGATTGAAGATGATATGATAGATTCCCTGCTTCCCACTCATTTCCTAACACAACACTAATTGACTCATTATAATCTTCGTTCCATTTTTTTTGTATCTCCGCAGCAATTAATTTTCCAGGATAATCTGTTCTTTTATTCTTTTTTGATATTGAAATAGTGGCATAGATAATTGGAGATAAAATAAAAAAAAATATAAATACCATTATAAAGCTTTTTAATTTTTTCAAATTTATTTGGCTTTTAAATAAGTAAATAAAAAATAAACCAAAAAATAAATAAAAAGGTGTCATCCACATTGTTTTAATTTTTGCACCTAAAATTAATGATGTCATAAAAATTAATATCAAAGGAATAAAGTTAATAAAAAAAAGAAAAATTATTTTTTTATCCTTAAAGTTTAAGTTTATTGTCTTAAACTTTTTAATACTCACAAATAAAATTAACCAAAAAGGAATTAGTATTCCAAGCTGTTTTAAAATAAATATAAACGGATATTGAATATGATTTATTATAGTAGAGTTTTCCAGGGTAGTTCTTTTCATTCCATATGTTAAGGTAATAAAATCATTATTATTTAACCAAATTAAGTGTGGTAAAATAATTATTGTAAAAATTGTGAGCGTAACAATATATTTAAAATTAAATTTTTTTTCTTTTTTTATAAAAAAAATATAAATTAGAAATAAATTAATACTTAAAAGTAAATAAATAAATAAGTAATGAGATAAGATGCCTATAGCAGAAACAAATCCTAAAATAATAAAGTTTTTTAAATTATCTTCATTATAAGATTTCCATGTATAAAAAACTGTCAAAGCCCAAAAGGGTATTTCAGTAATGTATACGTTAAATTCTGGTGTGGTATAATTATAAAAATAAATTCCTTCTAAAGTCAAAACTGATAATAAAGAATAAATTTTATCTTTAAAAAATTCAAATGCTAACTTCCATATGGCAAAAAAAGCAATTATGACAAATAGCTGGCTTAATAAATAATAAAAAAAATCATTATTACCAAAAATTTGAAAAAAAACTTCTAAAAAAAAGGCACTTGCTGGAGGATGTTTGTTAAAACCCCAATCTAAATTGCTTCCCCATGCTAATGCTTCAATCGTATCCAATGGTAAATTATGGTTTGTTAGTGTGGGAACTAAGGTCCATAAAATTAGATGTGTTATAATGAAAAGGTAAAATAATTTATTTATGTTTGTTTTATTAAAACTCATAATGGTCTTATATTATTATTATTAACTTTTATTTAAATTTATATGAATTAACCCTACTTGACACTCATTAATTGCTGAATATAATCCGCCAATTCAAATTTAAGAATATGATAAAAATCTCAAAATCACCTGCAAAAAAAACTAAAGCTCCTGTAAAAAAGGAAAAAACTTCAGTAAAGATTTCAAAAAATTATGTACCCAAAGATACTGAAAAATACATGTGTGACAAACACCTAACTTATTTTAGGTTAAAACTGCAGGAGTGGAAAAAAGAAATTGTAAAAGCTAATAATGAAGCGCTTTATAATGGTTCAATTGATGATAGCGGTGTTTCAGCAGATGTAGTAGATCAAGCAAGTTCATACACAGATAAAACTGTCGAAATGAAAGCTATAAATAGACAAATAAAACTAATTTCTAAAATAGACCAAGCTTTAAAAAGAATTAAGGAAGATGCCTATGGATTTTGTGCTGAAACAGCTGAGCCAATTGGTTTGAAAAGATTAATGGCAAGACCAGTGGCTGATCTTTGTATTGCTGCACAGGAAAAGCATGAAAAAGAAGAAAAAGTGTATGCTGATGATTAAGGTCGGGGTATTTTAGAACCATTATTCAAAAGATCATAACCTTTAATGACAGCCTCTCTCTTAGCAATATCTGAATACCATCTAGTTAAATTTTTATAGTTCTTAAGACCAATATCATGCCATTCATGTCTTGCAATCCAGGGCCAGGTAGCAATATCTGCTATAGTATAATTGGGTCCAGCTAAATACTTAGAGGAAATTAGTCTTTCATCTAATTCTGAGTAAATTCTTTTTGCGATTTTAAAAAACCTTTCTTCACCAAATTGAGATTTTCCAGGATTATAATGATGAAACTGATGGTGTTGTCCAATCATTGGGCCAATTGTTCCTATCTGTGCCATCAACCATTGATTTATTAAATTACGATCTTTGGCTTCATAAAATTTATTATATTTATCTCCTAGGTACATAAGAATTGCACCAGACTCGAATACAGACTGTTTATTTTCATGATCTACAATTACTGGAATTTTACTAAATGGACTTATCTTTTTAAAGTCAGGCTTAAATTGTTCATCTTTAGATAAATCTATTTTCGTAACCTTAAAATCACAGCCTATCTCTTCAAGCATTATAGTAATTTTTTTTCCGTTTGGAGTATCTGAACTAAAAAGCTCAATCACTCTTCAACGCCTAATCGATTTTTAACTGCTTTTGAAGAGGTGGTGAATTCAAATCTATATTTTTCATCTGGTTTTGCATATTTAAAACATCCTCTTGCGGCAAGAGCACCTTCATGAAAACCTGAAAGGATTAATTTAAGTTTACCTGGATAAGAACAAATATCCCCAATAGCGAATATTCCCTCTTTATTAGTTTCAAAACTTTCTGTATTAACAGGGACTGTTTTTTTATCTAAATTTAAACCCCAATCAGCAATTGGACCAAGCTTCATTATTAGTCCAAAAAAACCTAAGACATAATCTGTTTTAATTTTTTTTATTGTTTTGTCATCGCGTTTAATATTAATACTTTCAATTTTTTCTTTCCCTTGAGCTGCTTCTAGTTGATATTTAGTATAAATTTCTATCTTACCTTCTTCTTTTAATTTATTAATCTTATTAATACTTGCTTGCATTCCTCTGAAGTCGTCCCTTCTATGAACTAATATAACTTTTGAAGTATTTGATAGTTCAATTGCCCAATCCAGTGCTGAGTCACCTCCGCCAAAAATACTAACCGTTTTATCTTTAAAGACTGTTTTGTCTCTAATTGAATAAAGTATTTGTTTTCCTTCATACTTTTCAATTTCTTTTGTTGGGAATTTTCTTGGCTCAAAAGAGCCTACTCCAGCTGCGATAATTATACTTGATGATTCAAATTCAGTTCCTTTATTCGTTTTAGTAATCCATTTTTTTTCAACTTTTTTAATTTCTTCTACTCTTTCATTTAAATGAAATTTTGTTTTAAATGCCTTGATTTGTTCAATTAAGTTGTTAGTTAACTCTTCTCCAGTGCATTCAGGTACCGCTGGGATATCATAAATTGGTTTGTCTGGATAAAGCTCAATACACTGACCACCAATTTTATCTAAATTATCAACTACCTCACATTTTAATCCAATTATTCCTAATTGATGAACGCAAAATAAACCTACTGGTCCTGCTCCTATTATTAAAGTATCTGTTTTTATCATCTAACCTTGTTTTGACGGAATACTAACAGTTAATCCATCCAATTCATCTGAAACTATTACTTGGCAACTCAATCTACTAAATTTATTAGGTTCGTAAGCCATATCTAGCATGTCTTCTTCTCCATCTTCTTTTTTTATAAGTTTATCAAACCATTCTTCTTTGACATAAACATGGCAAGTGGCACAAGCCATTCCACCTCCACAATCTGCATCTATTCCTGGAATATCGTTTTGAACAGCTCCTTCCATAACGGATAAACCATTAGCGACTTCTATAGTATGTGAGCTTCCGCTATTTTCTATGTAAGTAATTTTAGCCATAGACATTTATAAAACACAAAAAAAATAGGGCAAGTAAATTAATACTTGCCCTATAAATTTCTTTAATAGTTAATAGAACTATCTAGCTCTACCAGGTTGTGACATTGCTGCTGCCCAAATGATCAGACCAAACGCGATCTTGTTCAAAAAGTCAGCTGCATTGTAAATCACGTTTAGTGAGTTTGCATCCACACCACCTGTTAAGTAACCTAATACATAACCTAGTGGGTAAATTGCCCAACCTACTGTAACGATCATTCTCATTGCACCAAAAGCGGTAACTAAAGCTTTGTTTCCACTTTTTGCAGCAAGTTTTCCTGCTTCGCCTGAAAATATTTCATAAAGAATATAGATCCATCCAGCCATACCGATAATAAAACCAAGCATAGAATTGATGTAACCTGCTTCTCCTAAATATCCTCCAGTTAACATTACAACAGAACCAAGTAGTAATCTCCAGAATATTCCAGAGTTACCTTTGTTTACTGCCGCTAGAACAAAATAAAATTCTAACATCAATAATGGTACTGTAATTAACCAGTCAATGTATCTGTACACTGTTGGTGATTCACCAGTAGTGATCCATACATCTCTCATGTACATGTAGTGAATGAATGCAATACCAGTTACTAATCCTGCAACAGTTATTGAAACTCTCCAACCTGCTGGAACTGAACTTCTCTCAATAAAAAAGAATACAGTTGCCGCTAGACAAGCCATTGACACAAGCCAGAATGAAATTCCAACAAAGTCATCAGAAGCTAACAACGCAGTTTCCGCGTTTGCTACACCTGAAGCACCCATTAGGGCCACAGCTGTAAGAACAAACAATTTTAGTTTTTTCATAAAAAACTCCCTTTTTCGTTAGTTTTTAACTTTAATTTATATAAACTAAGCTAAAATAAATTTTAGACTAAGTTGAAGACTACCTAGCAAATATAAATAGTTAATAGAAGTTATATTTACGTCTAATTTGTATTGATTTTGCTTACTTTTTAAATTTAAATACCCTTATTAATTTGAAAAGTAATTAAATAAACTAAAATAGAATCGTTTTAATGGATAAAAATTTTAAAGAGATTTATGAGAATTCAATAAAAAATCCAGAAAATTTTTGGCAAGAAGTATCTAATGATATTTTTTGGTTTAAAAAACCTAATAATATTCTAAATAAATCCAACCCTCCCTTCTATAAGTGGTTTGAAGATGGGATAACAAATACCTGTTATAATGCTCTAGATCTTCACATCGATAATGGGAGAGGTGAAAAGTTAGCTTTAATTTATGATAGCCCCATTACAGGCAATAAAAAACAGTTTACTTACAAAGAGTTAAAAGAAAAAGTTTCTAAATTTGCTGGAGCTCTAAGAGATCAGGGGGTTAATAAAGGGGATCGAGTTATTATTTATATGCCTATGATTCCAGAAGCGGTAATTGCCATGCTTTCCTGTGGAAGAATTGGAGCAATCCATTCTGTTGTTTTTGGGGGGTTTGCTTCTAATGAGCTTGCTAGTAGAATTGATGATAGTAAAGCAAAAATTCTAGTAACTGCTTCTTGTGGTTTTGAGCCAGGAAAAACAGTTGAATATAAGCCATTGGTAGATGAGGCTATTAAAATGGCGTCACATAAAATAGATAAGATGATTCTTTTTCAAAGATCGGGTCATGATGTAAAATTAAATTCTCCAAAAGAAATTAGTTGGGATGAAGCACTTTCAAATGCAAAAGAGGTAGATTGTGTGGAAATGAAGTCTAATGAACTTGCTTATATTTTATATACGTCTGGAACTACCGGGGTTCCAAAAGGAATTGTTCGAGATATTGGTGGTCACATAGTTGCTCTTAAATGGACAATGAAAAATATCTACAATATTGATATTGATGATGTTTGGTGGTCGGCAAGTGATATTGGGTGGATTGTTGGACACTCTTATATTGTCTATGCTCCTTTATTTAAGGGATGTACTACAGTTTTATTTGAGGGTAAGCCTGTTGGCACTCCTGATGCAGGTGCATTTTGGAAAATAATTTCAGAGTATAAAGTAAAATCTCTTTTTACTGCCCCAACTGCTTTTAGAGCAATTAAAAAAGAAGATCCACAAGGTAAATTTTTTTCTAAATATGATTTAAGCAAATTTGAGTCCTTATTTCTAGCAGGAGAAAGAGCAGATCCAGATACAATCAAATGGGCAGAAAATCTATTGAAGGTTCCTGTAATAGATCATTGGTGGCAAACAGAAACTAGCTGGGCTATTAGCTCAAATTGTACTGGAATAGAAATGATGAAAACAAAATATGGATCAGCTTGTAAAGCAGTACCGGGGTATGACATAAAAATTATAAAACCAGACCAAACATTAGCAAAACCAAACGAAATGGGAGACATTGTTGTAAAACTTCCTCTTCCTCCTGGAACATTTCCAACATTATGGAATGCTGATAAAAGATACAAAGATAACTACATGACTAATTATGAAGGTTACTATGAAACCTATGATGCGGGTCATATCGATGAAGATGGTTACGTTTGGATAATGTCTAGAACTGACGATATTATTAATGTTGCGGGACACAGATTATCAACTGGCGCTATAGAGGAGGTTTTATCTGAACATCAATCAGTTGCAGAATGTGCGGTACTAGGGATTGCCGATAAATTAAAAGGACAATTGCCTATTGGATTAGTGGTGCTTAAAACTGGTGTTGAAAAAGATAACGAAACTATTTCAAAAGAATGTATTCAAATGGTTAGGAGCAAAATTGGACCAGTTGCAGCATTTAAAGTTGTAATTGTTATCAAAAGATTACCAAAAACGAGATCTGGAAAGATATTAAGAGGAACAATTAGAAAAATAGCTGATAAAGAAGAATATAAAATTCCTGCTACAATTGACGATCCTGCAATCTTAACTGAGATAAAAGAAGATTTAATTAAAAATAATATCTTAAAAAACTAGAGGTTTTCCTTTAGGTGCACCTAAAATTTTACCTTCTCTCATTTTAATTTGACCTGCTACGATTGTTGAAATTGGTGTTCCTTTAAATTCAAACCCATCAAAGGGTGACCAGCCGCACTTACTTTCAATATTTTCATTTTTGATTAAAATTTTTTTATTCATATCCACAATTGTAAAGTCAGCATCAAAACCTTCTTTGATAAAGCCTTTGTTTTTAATTCCAAAAATTTTTACTGGGTTTTCGCATATTAAGTTCATCAATTGTTCAAGATTTAACTTTCCATCGTTAACATGATTTAACATTATCGGTATAAGGGTTTGAACTCCTGGCATTCCAGATGGTGAGTTTGGATAAATTTTTTCTTTGTTTTTTTTTAAGTGTGGAGCATGATCAGAACCAATAGTATCATTAAGATTATTTTTTACTCCATACCATAACCTATCATAATGAGATTTATCTCTTAATGGTGGATTCATTTGAGCATAAGTTCCAAGTTTATCATAACAGTCAGGAGCATATATGGTTAAGTGCTGAGGTGTAATCTCAAATGTAATATTACCTTTGTGCTGTGATAAAAAATCAATCTCTTGTTTTGTTGTTACGTGAAGAATGTGTGCTTTCTTTTTATAACGTTCAGCTATTCTTACAATTCTTCTAGTTGATGAAATTGCACATTCCTCACTTCTCCAAATCGGGTGCGTATGAACATCTCCTCCTTTAATTAATTTTTTATTCATATTTAAAATCTCTTCGTCTTCAGAATGAACTGCAACAACTTTTGAACTACTTTTAAATACTTTTTCAATATCTTTTTCATGCTTAACTAATAAATTTCCTGTTGAAGAACCTGCAAAAAGTTTAATTCCACAGCATCCTTCTAGGCCTTTTAAATTTGCTAGTTCATCGGCATTATCTGGTGTCGCTCCAAAATAAAAAGCATAATTGCAATACATTCTATTTTTTGCAAGATCTAGTTTTTTTTGAAATTCTATTTTATTAGAAGTTGGAGGATTGGTATTTGGCATTTCAAAGACACTTGTTATCCCTCCAACAATTGCTGCTCTACTTCCTGAATGAAGATCTTCAGTGTCAGTTGAGCCTGGCTCTCTAAAGTGAGTTTGAGTATCTATACATCCTGGTAAAACAGTTAAACCTTTTGCATCAAATATCTCTTTTGATTTACTATCAATTTTCCCAATTTCTATAATTTTACCATCTTTAATTGCTATATCTTGATCTTTAAGATTTTTATTTATGTAGCATGAGCCGTTTTTAATTATTAGATCTAACATTTATGAAAAAAGTAATTATATTATATTTGGACATCAATCAATTATGAATACTCAAAATGTATATATTTTAGAGGATAGAGGAATTCTTTATATAAATGGCAAGGATGCTAAGGAATTTTTGCAAAACCTTATTAGCAATAACATTGAAAAAGTTAATGACACAAATAGTTGTTTTGCATCACTACTAACTCCCCAGGGAAAATTTCTATTCGCATTCATTATAGTCAAACATAAATCAGGCTACCTTTTAGACTGTGAAAAATCGCAAATTGAAGACCTTTTCAAACAACTCAGTATTTATAAACTTAGATCAAATATTGAAATTATGAATTTAAGTAATGAATTTGTTGTTGCTGCTTTCTCTCATAGAAAATTTTTATCCTTTGATAATACTAAAGATATCCCAGGAAATACAATTAAATATAGAGAGGATCCAATTTTTTTAGATCCAAGAAATAAAGACCTTGGGGCTAGACTTATTATTAATTTAGAAAAACTTTATTTATCTCTAAAAAAACTAGAATTAAAAGATACTAATATTGATGAATATTATAAATTTAGTCATGAATTGGGAATTCCTCAAAAAGATATGAATAAATTACAAAACAAATTATTTGGTATCGAGTGCAATTTTGAAGAGCTTAATGGAATTGATTTTCAGAAAGGTTGCTACGTCGGACAAGAAAATACAGCAAGAATTAAGCTAAAAAATAAGCTTTCAAGAAGACTTCTACCAATTCAGTTAATTAAAGGTGAGCTAAATGAAGGTGCGTCAATTCATGTTGATAATATAGAAATAGGAAAAGTATTAATCAATAATAAGCACCCATTTGGATTAATCAAACATCTGGATGATAAATTCAATGAAGAAGATGAATTTAAAAGTGAAAATGCTATATTAAAAATTAAGATACCCAATTGGATTAAATAGTGCGTCAGATTAAAGGAATGACAAGGTTCTTTCAAATTGATAGATTTTAGTATGGAATTTTCTCAAGAAATTAAAATAGCTACTGATCCAATTTATCAGAAGATCGCTAAGGTTATGCCTGAGATAGAGTGGTCTGTTCACGCTCCTTATATTCATAGAATTAATCAATTAAAAAAAGAAAAAAATGCAATTATTCTTGCACATAATTATCAAACTCCAGAAATTTACCATGGTGTGGCAGATGTTGCTGCAGACTCTTTGGCTCTTGCAATAGAGGCTGCAAAAACCAAAGCTGATATAATTGTAATGGCTGGAGTTCATTTTATGGCTGAAACTTCTAAATTAATGAGTCCTGAAAAAAAAGTTTTATTACCCGACATGAATGCTGGTTGCTCCTTATCATCATCTATAACAGGTAAAGATGTAAGGTTATTAAAGGAAAAATATCCAGGCGTACCTGTTGTATCATATGTAAATACTTCCGCCGAAGTGAAAGCTGAAACAGATATTTGCTGTACATCTGCTAATGCAGTTAAAATAGTAAAGTCATTTGGTGTTAAAAAAGTTATTTTTTTGCCTGATGAACATCTAGCAAAATATGTTGCTTCTCAAACTGATATTGAGATTATCGCCTGGAAAGGAATATGTATGGTTCATGACCAATTCAATGAAAAAGAAATACACGATATCAGGGAAAGAAATCCTGGTATTAAAATAATTGCACATCCAGAATGTCCCCCTGATGTAATCAAAGCTAGTGATTTTGCTGGATCAACTGGTGGAATGATTAAGTATGTTGAGGATAATCAACCCAAAAAAGTAATGATGGTTACTGAATGTTCAATGAGTGACAATATACAAATAAATCATCCAAATGTAGAATTTATTAGACCATGTAACCTTTGTCCACATATGAAAAAAATTACTTTGCCAAAAATTTTAGAATGCCTAGAAAATGAAACTGGTGAAATAATCATGGATGAAGAGACAATAAGAAAAGCAAGAATACCCGTCGAAAGAATGACTGCAATTGGTAGATAACAAAAGTGTCTCAAATTAAATTAAGCAATCATTATATCAAAAATATAGTTAAACTTGCACTAAATGAGGATCTCTACCCCTCGGGTGATATTACTTCAAGTTTAGTTAAGAGTGCTAAAATTATAAAAGTTAAATTAATTTCTAATCAAAAAGCAATAATTGGAGGATTAGAATTTGCAAAACAAACTTTTAAATTAATAGATAATAAAATCAAATTTACAATTAAGAAAAAAGAAGGTTCGCTAGTTAAAAAAAATGATTTAATAGCAATAATTGAAGGCAAGACTGAAAATATATTAATTGGCGAGAGGGTTGCTCTTAATTTTGTAAGTCATATCTCAGGTATTTCCACTAAAACTAATAAATTTGTTAATTTAGTTAATAAAAGATGTAAAATTTGTTGTACTAGAAAAACAATTCCAACTTTAAGAGTTATACAAAAATATGCTGTAAAACTAGGCGGTGGAGTTAACCATAGATTTAATCTGAGTGATGAATTTTTAATTAAAGATAATCATATAGCTAGTTCTGACATCAAAACTTTAGTTTCTTTAGCTATTAAAGATAAAAAAAGTAGAAAAATTACCGTTGAGGTGGATAATTTAAATCAACTTAAGCAAATAATGGGTTTAAAATTTAATACAGTCTTGTTCGACAATATGAATATTAAAAACCTCAAAGCTGGTGTTAAACTTGCAAAAAAATATTATGAAACTGAAGCTTCAGGAAATATTAATTTAAAGTCAATTAAAGCAGTTGCTGGAGCCGGTGTCGATAGAATTTCTATCGGTAGTATCACTCATAGTGCGTCCGCTATAGATTTAAAATTAGAAATTTAATTTATTTTTTTTAATAATTCAGCTTGTGCAGCAGCCAGCCTTGCAACTGGTACTCTGTAAGGTGAGCATGAAACATAATCTAATCCTATATCTGAGCAGAACTTAATACTCTTTGGATCTCCCCCATGTTCTCCACAAATTCCAAGTTTAATTTTTTTATTTTGTTCTTTACCTTTTTCAACAGCTATTTCTATTAAATCACCCACACCGTCATCAATTGAAACAAATGGATCAATTGAAAATATTTTATTTTCAATATAATCATTTAAGAACTTGCCACTATCATCTCTACTTATTCCAAAAGTTGTTTGCGTTAAATCGTTAGTTCCAAAACTAAAAAAGTCTGCATGTTTAGCTATATCTTTTGCTTTTAAGGCAGCCCTTGGTAATTCGATCATAGTTCCAACTAAATAATCAATTTTAACTTTGTTATTTTTCTGAACTTGGTCTGCTATTCTTACCACTAAATCTTTCATTATCTTTATTTCAGCCTCAGTGGATACTAATGGGATCATAATTTCTGGAAATGCTGATTTTATTTTGTTTTTTTTAAGTTCTGATAAGGCTTCAAAAATAGCCCTACATTGCATTTCATAAATTTCTGGAAATGAAATTCCTAGTCTACACCCTCTATGTCCTAACATTGGGTTTTGTTCATGTAATTCATTAATTCTTGATTCGATTTCTTTTATGGGCAAGCCCACAGCTTTTGCTACATCTTTGATCTCTTTTTCTGTTTTAGGAAGAAACTCATGTAAAGGTGGGTCTAATAATCTTACTGTAACTGGTAGTCCATTCATAATCTTAAATATCTCTGAAAAATCTTTTCTTTGATGGGGTAAAAGTTTTTCTAATGCTTTGCTTCTATCTTCTATTGTTTTTGATAAAATCATCTCTCTGACTGATAAAATTCTTTCTTCATCAAAAAACATATGCTCCGTTCTACAAAGGCCTATACCCTCAGCACCAAAATCTCTTGCTGTTTTAGTATCAAGTGGTGTTTCAGAATTTGTTCTTACTTTTAATTTTCTGAATCCATCAGCCCAACTCATTAGTTTTGAAAAATCTCCAGAAATTTCAGGTTTAACTGTTGATACTTCACCTAAAATAACTCTACCTGATGACCCATCTATTGTGATTATATCTCCTTCTTTAACTTCCACAGATGATGTTTTAAAAGTTTTTGTTTCATAATTAATGTCAATTTCACTTGATCCCGAAACACAAGGTCTTCCCATTCCTCTAGCAACAACAGCGGCATGACTTGTCATTCCTCCTCTTGCAGTTAGAATTCCCTTTGCAGCATGCATTCCATGAATATCCTCTGGTGAAGTTTCTACTCTAACTAAAATTGTATCTTGCATCATACTATTTAATCTTTCTGCTTCGTCTGAAGAAAAAACAACCTTACCACATGCTGCACCGGGAGAGGCAGGCAACCCCCTTGCTATAATATTGATTGAACTTTTCTCATCAAGAGTTGGGTGTAATAATGTATCTAAAGAATTTGCATCTATTCTTAATAAAGCTTCTTTTTTTGATATCAATTTTTCTTTAACCATGTCTACAGCAATTTTAACTGCAGATTTTGAAGTTCTTTTTCCTGATCTTGTTTGTAACATCCACAATTTTTTGTTCTCCACAGTAAACTCAACATCTTGCATATCTTTGTAATGTTTTTCTAAAATTACCAAAATTTTATCTAACTCTTTAAATACTTTTGGCATGAACTCTTCCATCGATGGCTCTTTTGCTTTTGCATTTTTTCTAGCTTTTTTAGTGATATACTGTGGAGTTCTTGTTCCAGCCACAACATCTTCTCCTTGAGCATTAACTAAATATTCTCCATAAACTTCATTATTTCCATCAGATGGATTTCTTGTAAAAACAACACCGGTTGCACAATCTTTACCCATGTTTCCAAATACCATTGACTGAACATTAACTGCAGTTCCCCACTCAGATGGTATTTGATTTAATTTTCTATAAACTTTTGCCCTATTACTTTCCCAAGACAAAAATACAGCGCTAATTGCTCCAAATAATTGATCAAATACATTTTGTGGAAAATTTTTTTTCGTTTTATCTTTAACTACTTTTTTAAAATCCTTAATTAAACCTTCCCAATCATTTTCATCTAAATCATTATCCAAAAGAACACCTTTGGTTAATTTATAATTTTCAATTAATTCTTCAAAGTGATAACTTTCAACTCCCATTACAACATTACTATACATCTGAATAAACCTTCTATAACTGTCTTTTGCAAATCTTATATTTGAAGTTTTGTTTGCTAATGCAACTACAGTTTTATCATTTAACCCTAGGTTTAAAATTGTATCCATCATCCCAGGCATTGAAACTCTAGCCCCCGACCTGACAGATAATAATAATGGATTTTTTAAATCTCCAAATTTTTTTTTAACTTCTTTTTCAATAGCTTTTAATTCTTTTTTAATTTCATTAATCAATTTTAAGTTTAATTTTTTCTTATTTTTATAGAATAGATCACAAACTTTTGTTGAAATAGTAAACCCCGGAGGAACCGGCAAACCTATTCTTACCATCTCTGAAAGATTTGCACCCTTGCCCCCTAAAAAAATTTTAGGATTTTTAATTTTTTTTGAATCTTTAGATTTAAAATTTAAAATTAATTTCTTCACTAGTTAGTCTCTATTTTTGAAAAGTTTATGTAATTATCAAAGGTTTTACATAACATTTGTAAAAGTTCCAATCTGTTTTTTTTAATACTTTTATCTTCATCATTAACTTTTACATTGTCAAAAAAATCAAAAATTACCTTTTTGGAATCAGCTAAATTAACCAAAGATTCAACATAATCTTCGTCTTTATTGATATCTAAAAAATATTTACGTAATTGGCTAATTCTTTTAAATAAATTTTTTTCAAAATCATTTTTAAAAATGCCAGTGTCAGCCGTATTTGACAGTTCAAGTTCTTTATCTTTTAATTCACTATTGAGAATATTGATTGAGCGTTTGTAGCTTGAAATAATATCCTCTCCAACTTGTTTATTAATTACATTATTTAAAGCTAAGGCTTTTGTGTATATTTTGTTTAAATGATTTATTCCATATGAACCAATAGTAGCATCAATAATATCGATACGAATTTTTTTTTCCTTCATATAATATTTTAATCTATCCAGTAAAAATTTTGCTAATTCTTTCTGCAAAGACTCATTAGGTAATTGAAGTTCTTGCTTTTTATACAGTGAGATAGAATAATTAATTAAATCTTTAATTTTAAATTCTTTATTATTATCAACTATTAACCTAATTACTCCCAAAGCTGACCTTCTTAGTGCATAAGGGTCCTTTGAGCTTGTTGGTTTTTCATTAATACCAAAAAATCCTACCAGCGTATCTAATTTATCAGTAAGTGCTAAAGCAATACTGAGTGGTTTTTTTTGTATTTTGCTATCCAATCCAGAGGGAAGGTAGTGTTCACTTATTGCTAAGCATATGTCTTTATCAAACCCTTGCGATTCAGAAAAGTATCCACCCATAATTCCTTGAAGTTCAGGAAATTCTGCCACTATATCTGAAATTAAATCTACTTTACAAATAGAAGCTGATAACTCTACCTTCTCTTTACTTATTAAAAGTTCATCAGAAATCATGCCTCCCAATTTTTTCATTCTTTGAATTTTATTAAAGTAAGACCCAAGTCCTTTAAAGTAATTCATAGTTTTTAATTTTGTTACTTGCTTAACTAAATTTTGAGATTTATTTTTTTCCCAAAAAAATTGAGCATCACTTAATCTTGCTTCTACAACTCTTTCGTTTCCTAATTTTATATAACCTTCTATATCTTTATTATTTGCTACCACTAAAAATTCATTTGTAATTTTTCCTTTTTTATCAAAAGTTGGAAAGTATTTTTGATGGTATTGCATTGTAATTATTAAAATTTCTTTTGGTATATTCAAAAACTTTTCATCAAATTTACATATTAAAATATTAGGTTGTTCAATAATATCTGCAACTTCGTTTAAAAGTTTATTATTAGATTCTATGGTGAGACTTTTTTTATTAGATATTTTTTCAAATTGTTTAATAATAAATTCCCTTCTTAAATTATGATCTATTATTACTCCTGATTGATTAAAAAAGTCTTTATAACTTTTAAAATCTTTGAATGTTTTTTTTTTATCTTCAAATTCTTTATCAATAAATGTTGCATTGGAGCATTTTAAATGATGGAATTGAAAACTTAAGCCTTTACCATCAAAAACAGCAAGGATAGATTTTAGGGGTCTTGCCCAGTTAAGACTGTAATTTCCCCATCTCATCGATTTTTTCCACTGAAGCTTATCAAGAATTAAAGGAGCATGTTCTTCTAATAAATTAATCATATTAATTTTTTTTGAAGATTTTTTGAAGAAGTAAAACTCACCTTTTTCAATCTTCTTTTTAAGTAAATCCTTTTTATCTATTTGATTTGACCTTAAAAAACCCTCTATAGCTTTTTCTGGAGCATTAACATTTGGTCCTTTAATTTCTTCCGCTTTTTGAATTATTTCTTTAGATAGACCCTCAAATATAATTATAAGGCGATTTGGTGTTGAAAAAGATGAGCTTTTTTTAAAAGTGACTTGTTTTTCTTGAAATAGTTTTTGAAAGCTTTCCAATAAAGTATTACGTGCATTTTGCTGCAAACTAGCTGGTATCTCTTCACTAAACAGTTCTAAAAAAAATTCTGACATTAGTCCGTTTGGCTATTTAACCAGTTTTCAGCAACAGCCTTGGTGATATCTCTAATACGACCTATGTATCCAGCTCTTTGAGCAACACTTATAACTCCTCTTGCGTCTAAAATATTAAATACATGGCTTGCTTTTAAGCATTGGTCGTAAGCTGGTAATGAAATTTTTTTTTCAACTAATGATTTCGCTTCAAGCTCAAACATATCAAACATTTTAAATAAGTTATCTGTGTTAGCGTGTTCAAAATTGTAAGCTGAAAATTCTTTTTCTGCTTGAAGAAATACATCTCCATATTTTACACCTTCATCATTCCATAATAAATCATAAACATTTTTCTTTTGTTGAGTGAACATACAAATTCTTTCAAGGCCATAAGTAATTTCAACTGAAACAGGTTTGCATTCTATTCCTGCCATTTGTTGAAAATATGTAAACTGTGTAATTTCCATACCATCACACCAAACCTCCCAGCCAAGTCCAGTAGCACCTAATGTTGGACTTTCCCAATCATCTTCTACGAATCTGACATCATGTTCTTTGTGATTAATACCGATTATAGCCAAACTATTTAAATAAAGTTTTTTAATATTGTCTGGTGATGGCTTTATTAAAACCTGAAATTGATAATAATGTTGTAATCTATTTGGATTTTTACCATACCTTCCGTCTGTTGGTCTTCTTGAAGGTTGCACATATGCTGCCTTCCAAGGTTTTGAACCTAGCGATCTTAAAGTTGTTGCAGGATGAAAAGTGCCGGCTCCTACTTCAATGTCGTATGGCTGGAGAATAACACAACCCTGTTTGCTCCAATATTTTTGAAGGTTAAATATAGTATCTTGAAAAGATTGAAATTTAGGTTTTATAATTTTTTCTTTAGAAGCCATATCTTTGCCAGATAGATCTTTCCTCTAAAATATTTGCTAATTGATCAACTTGATTAATTGAAGAAGAAAACTTTTTACTAAACCATCCTTTTGGTTTTTCGAATTTTTTTATTATTACATCTTCTCCAAATTTTTCCTTTAAAATTTCATTAGCATTACCTAATCCATCAATAAGACCAAGTTCTTTTGCTTTGCTACCTGCCCAAAACTCTCCAGAGAATAGCTCGATATCATCCGTTTTAAGCTTTACTCCCCTGCTTTCTTCTACAACTTTAATAAAATCTTTGTGAAGATCGAGCTGGATAGTTTTAAGTCTTTCTATATCCTCTTTTTTTTCATCAAGGAATGGGTCTAAAGTACTTTTATTTTTCCCAGCCGTGTGTACTCTTCTTTCTACACCAATTTTTTTTATCAATTCTGTAAAGCCAAATGATGAATAAATAACTCCTATAGATCCAATAATTGAACTAGAGTTTGCGTATATTTCATCTCCAGCACAAGCTATCAAGTATCCTCCAGAAGCCGCAACATCTTCAGCAAATACCATAACTTTCTTCTTATTTTTTTTTGCTTGAGCTCTAATAAATTTATAAATTAAATGTGATTGCACAGGTGACCCACCTGGTGAGTTTATAGTAATTGCTACTACTTTTGCTTTTTTTAAAGAAAAAGCTTTTTCAATGATTTCTTCTTGTCCTGCAAAATCGATACCTTGTTTAAACTTTCCGGCATTGCCAATCACACCATTTAGCTTGATATGAGCTACTATTTTTTTCTTTTTAAAAAAAGAGAACATTTCTAATCCTTACAGAATTTTGATTTAATATAAAGCTACTTATAGTTGAAGATTAAGGTGCGTCAATTGATAAGTAATAAATATAACTTAATTATACTAACTTAATTTTATATGGGAACAGTTGTTCAGCTAAAAAATCAAATAAATAATTCTTATTTTAAGTTAAAGGAATCTTTTGATGAAAAACTAGTCTTAGTTGAAGAAAAAATAAAATCAAAGCTTATTAGTGATATCGATTTAGTTCAAAAAATGACTAACTATCACATTCAAACTAGTGGAAAAAGATTAAGAGCACTTTTAACTTTGGGTTCTGCAAAATTGTGTGGCTATACAAAGGGTGGGCGAGATATTAATCTGTCTGCTTGTGTGGAATTAATCCATAGCGCAACTCTTATGCATGATGATGTCATAGATGTTGCTGATTTAAGAAGAGGAAAAAAAACATCTAATTCTATTTGGGGAAATCAATCTTCAATTTTAATCGGGGACTATTTACTAAGCCGCTGTTTTGAGATGATGGTTGAAGACGGAAATTTAGAAATTTTAAAACTTTTATCATCTACTTCAGCTCAAATTGCACAAGGTGAAGTTTTACAATTACAGCATAAGGGTGAGGTTGACATGCTTGAAGAAACTTACTTAAAAATAATCTCATCTAAAACAGCAGCTTTATTTGCAGCAGCTACAAAAGTTGGTGCAATTCTTTCAAATACCAAAACAAGAGAAAAAGATGCTTTAGATTTTTATGGAAAAAATATTGGTTTAACTTTTCAAATAGCTGATGATACTTTAGATTATAATTCAGAATTAAAATTTTTTGGAAAGAAAATTGGCAAAGATTTTTTTGAAGGTAAAATTACTTTGCCAATTATTTTGCTATTTCAAAAGATAAATACTTTAGAGAAAAAAAAAATAGAATCTTTCTTTAAACAAAATACTAGATCTGATTCTGATTTTTCTTTTACTCTAAGCTTAATAAAAAAATATAAAATTATTACTGAATGCTATAAAAAAGCTGACTATTTTATTAATCTTGCTTCGAATTCTCTAAGCATATTTAAAGAATCTGAGGAAAAAACAATTTTAGAAAATTTAACTTCTTTTAGCTTGGAAAGAAATTTTTAAGGATTTAGTAATGATTTGTTCCAATTGCCATTTTCATCTCTTTTATATTTAAGTCTTTCGTGAATTCTATTCTCTCCATCCAGCCAAAACTCAATATTCAAAGGGGACAAAATCCAACCTGACCAATGCGGAGGTCTTGGTACTTTTTCTTTATATTTTTTTTTATAATTTTCTATTGATGAAATGAGATCACTTCTTTTTTTTAAAACTGAACTTTGCTTCGAGGCCCATGCCCCTATCCTACTTTCGTATGATCTAGTATTATAATATTGATCTGCAACATCGCTTCCTACTTTGGAAAGTTTGCCATTAATTCTTATCTGTCTCAATAAACTCTTCCAATGGAAACACATGGAAGCATTTGGGTTTTCTTTTAATTCATTGCCTTTTTGACTTTCCAAATTGGTATAAAATATAAATCCTTCTTTGTTAAAGCTTTTCAATAAAACCATTCTAACTGACGGTATGGCATTTTTATTGGCTGTTGCTAAAGCAAGTGCATTTGGATCATTTAGTTCATTAATACTTGCTTCATCCATCCAAATTTTAAACAGTTCAATTGGGTCTTTTATATCCAAAAAACAGCTATTCAATCCTAATGAGTTTTTTTGATTCATAATTTTAACAAAATAATCTATATAATATGAATAATGTCATTTAATACTTTTGGAAAGCTATTTCGTTTCACAACTTGGGGTGAATCCCATGGCCCAGCTATAGGCTGTATAATTGATGGGTGCCCGCCAAATGTAAGTATTAAAGAGCAAGACATACAAGTAGAGCTAAATAAAAGAAAGCCAGGTCAGTCAAAGTTTACAACTCAAAGAAAAGAAGATGACAAAGTTCAGATTTTATCTGGAATATTTGAAGGCAAAACAACTGGTACACCTATTTCTTTAATTATTTACAATCAAGATATGAGATCTAGAGACTATGAAACTATAAAAAACAAATTTAGACCTGGTCATGCAGATTTCACATATTTTAAGAAATATGGAATTAGAGATTATAGAGGTGGTGGTAGATCCTCTGCTAGAGAAACAGCCTCAAGAGTTGCAGCTGGTGCGGTTGCTAAAAAAGTTTTAGAAAATAAAATTGGAAAAAAATTTAAAGTAGTTGGTGCTGTTACCCAGTTAGGGATTCTTAGATGTGATACAAATAAATGGAGCGATCAAACAATTAGAAAAAATCCATTTTTTTGTCCTGATAAATCCGTTGTAAAACTCTGGGAAAAATATTTATTAGATATAAGAAGGTCTGGATCTTCCTGTGGTGCAATTATTGAAGTAAGAGCAAAAGGAATTCCAGCTGGCTTAGGGGCTCCTATTTACTCAAAATTAGATATGGATATTGCGTCAGCAATGATGAGTATCAACGCTGTCAAAGGTGTTAATATTGGTTCCGGTATGAATTCAGCTCAACTAACTGGTGAGCAAAATTCGGATGAAATTTCTCAAAAAGGTAAAAAATTAAAATTCGATTCAAATAATGCAGGCGGGATTCTTGGAGGCATATCAAGTGGCCAAGAAATAGTGGTTTCTTTTGCTGTTAAGCCAACTTCATCAATTTTGAAAAGTAGAAAAACTGTAGACAAGTTTGGAAAAAATACAACTATTTCAGTTAAAGGTAGACATGACCCTTGTGTAGGAATACGCGCAGTTCCTGTTGGTGAAGCTATGTTAAACTGTGTACTTTTAGACCACTACTTAATGAACAAAGCTCAGTGCAGCTAATAATCTATTTTTTGTTTTTGTAAAACAATATTTGAATTTAATAGATCTAAAACTTTTTCATGAATAGATTGAGCGTCTAATCCTACAATTTTATACATCAATTCAGGTTTATCTTGATCTATAAATTTATCAGGAAATATCATTGTTCTAAATTTTAATCCTTTATCTAATAAATTTTTTTCAGATAAAAAATTTGATACATGAGAACCAAAACCACCAATAGATCCTTCTTCAATAGTAATCAAGGCCTCATGATCGGTAGCAATTTGCCATATTAACTTTTCGTCTAATGGTTTGGCAAACCTTGCGTCTACAATTGTAATGTTAATTCCCTTTTTTTTTAAATTTTGAGCAGCTATTACACATTCATTAAGTCTTGTTCCAAAACTTAAAATTGCTAATTTTTTTCCCTCTAAAACTATTTTTCCTTTACCAATTTCGATTTTTTCATCAATCGAAGGTAATTTCAAACCTAACCCTGTTCCTCTTGGGTATCTAAAAGCGCAGGGACGATCATTAATATCAACTGAAGTATTAATCATTTTAACGAGTTCAGCTTCATCACTCGCAGCCATAACTACAAAGTTGGGTAAAGTTGATAAATAAGTAACATCAAATGAACCAGCATGCGTTGGGCCATCTGCGCCTACTAAACCCGCTCTATCTATTGCAAATCTAACTGGCAAACTTTGTATAGCAACATCATGTACCACTTGATCATAAGCTCTTTGTAAAAATGTTGAATAAATAGCAACGTAAGGTTTAAATCCTTCTGTAGCTAGGCCAGCTGCAAAAGTAACGCCGTGCTGTTCAGCTATACCAACATCAAACATTCTTTTTGGAAAGTGTTTTCCAAAAATATCTAGTCCTGTTCCTCCAGGCATTGCGGCTGTAATACCAACAATTTTACTATCTCTTTCTGCGTGTTTAACTAGCGTGTTTGCAAACACTTTTGTATAAGCGGGTAAGTTAGATCTGCTTTTAATTTGTTCTCCTGTTTCCACATTAAATTTTGAAACTCCATGATAATTATCATTAGCTTTCTCAGCATACGAATAGCCTTTTCCTTTTTGAGTTTTTACATGAACCATGATTGGACCCTCATGTTTAGAATCTCTTGCATTTTTTAAAATAGGCAAAAGAACATCTAGGTCATGACCATCTATTGGTCCTATGTAATAAAAACCTAATGAATTAAAAAGTGTTCCTCCTGTAACAGCTGATCTTAAAAAATCTTCAGCTTTACCGGCTTTTGCACTAAATCTTTTTGAAAAAGCTGAAGTGATTAATTTAAAAGTTTCTCTTAAACTAAAGTAAACTTTTCCAGACAATAGTTTTGCTAAGTAAGTTCTCATTGCACCTACTGGTTTTGCAATAGACATATCGTTATCATTCAATATAACAATCATTTTAGTTTTTGAAGCACCTGCATTATTCATTGCTTCATAAGCCATACCCGCACTAATTGCTCCATCACCAATAACAGCAACTACATTATTTGATTTTTTAGATAGTTTGTTTGCTTCAGCAACCCCTAATGCTGCAGAGATAGAAGTTGAGCTATGAGCTGCGCCAAAAGAATCATATTCACTTTCAGATCTTTTTGTAAATCCGGATAAACCATTGCCTTGTCTTAATGTTCTAATTTTATTTTTTCTTCCTGTTAAAATTTTATGTGGATATGTTTGATGTCCAACATCCCAGATTAATTTATCATTAGGTGTGTCAAATATATAATGCAAAGCAACAGTTAACTCAACAACACCTAGCCCAGCTCCTAAATGGCCTCCAGTTTCAGATACTGCACTTATCATTTCTTTTCTAACTTCATCAGATAATTTTTGTAAATCACCTTCATAAATTTTTTTAACGTCTGAAGGAAAATTTATATCTTTTAAAAATTTGTAGTTTTGCGTCATTTATTTCTTATTAAAATATAGTTTAAAGTTTCATTGATATTGTCTGGGCGTAATTTATATTTTTTTAAATCATTAATAATTTTATATTTTATTTTATATCCATATTTAATCGCATTTTTGTAACCGAGTAAACTTATAAGAGTAGCTTTTCCCTGTTTTTCATCTTTTCGAGTTTTTTTTCCTGCTACTTTTGAAGATCCTTTGAAATCAATTAAATCATCTGCAATTTGGAATAGTAAACCAATATTAGATCCTATTTTTTTAAAAAATTTAATATCTTTTATATTTTTATTTCTAATAATTAAAGGAGCCGCACAACAAAAGCTAAAGAGTTTACCTGTTTTTTTTATCTCCATATCTATAATTCTTTTTTTTGAAATTTTTTTCTTTTCAAAGCTTAAATCTAAGAATTGACCTCCCGCTATACCTAAGTGACCTGAACATTCTGATAGTTCTTTAATTAAAATTACTTTAGTTCTGTCGTTAATTTTTAAGTTTGAATTAGCTAATATTTCAAATGCCATTGTTAAAAGAGAGTTACCAGCTAATACGGCAGTGGATTCTCCAAATTTTATATGCGTTGAGGGTTTTCCTCTTCGTAGTTTATCATTATCCATACATGGTAAGTCGTCATGAATTAAAGAATATGCATGTATGCATTCAACCGCAGCTGAAATAGTAATTAAAGTTTTATAATCAATTTTAAACAAAGAGCCTATATCTAATAAAACTTTCGATCTAATTTTTTTTCCACCAGAAAATAAACCGTAAGTCATGGGTTTAATTAATTCTGTTTTTTTTTGTTTTTTAATAAAATTTTTTAAAAATAGATTGGTATCTTTGATGGTTTTAATAAGTTTATTTTTCATTTCTTTTATCAATTATAATACTAATTTTTTGTCTTGTTTTTTCATTAATTTGCTTTGAGCTTTTTTGAAATTTTTTTTCAATAGTATTGTTTAACTTTATTAGCTTTTGATAATTTTCAATAGAATTTTGAAGGTCTTTTTCGTTCTCTAACGATTCAACAATTTTGTTTGCATCATCTGTTAATTCATCAAGTGATTGTTGGTTATTATCGTCTGGTAAATTTTTATCTTTCATATAATAGTAATTACCAATACATGAAACTTAATCAATCAAATATCGAAAAAGCAAAAAAATATCTTGATAAAAATTACTGTATAGGTGTGCCTACAGAAACGGTTTATGGTTTAGCTGCTAATGCCTACTCTAATTATGCCGTAAATAAGATATTTCAGTTAAAAAAAAGACCTAAATCCAACCCTTTAATTGTTCATTATTCTAATATTAATGATTTAAAAAAAGATTGTTTGATAAATAATAAATTCCTTAAACTTTATAAAAAGTTTTCTCCTGGGCCATTAACATATGTGTTAAATTTAAAAAAAAACTCGAAAATTTCAAAAATTGTTACCAATAAAGATAATAATTTGGCTATAAGGTTTCCAAAACATAAAATTTTTAAAGAATTGTTAAATAAATTAAGTTATCCATTAGCTGCTCCTAGTGCAAATATTTCTTCAAAATTAAGTGCTGTACAAGCGTCAGATGTTAACGAAGAATTTGGTAAAAATATTAAATATGTTTTAGATGGAGGTAAATGTAACATTGGTCTTGAATCAACGATAATTGACCTAACAAACAAACCTCAAATACTAAGGTTAGGTGGCCTAGAAGTTTCTAAAATTGAAAAAGCTTTAGGTAAAAAAATAAAAATTAATATAAATATGAAAAAAAAAATTGCCCCAGGTCAGTCACAACTACACTACTCTCCTGGCATCCCCCTAAGAATGAATGTTATTAAGCCAAAAAAAAATGAAGCTTATATTTTAGTAAAACAAAAAAAAATCAACTCTTCTGATTATTTTTACTTAAGTAAAAGAAATAATTTAAAAGAGGCAGCAAAAAATTTATATTCATTTTTAAGAAAAATTAAAAATAAGGGATACAAATCTATTGCAGTAGAAAAAGTTCAAAATATTGGAATTGGACAATCAATTAATGATAGATTGAAAAGAGCTTCAAAATTCTAAAAAACTATATGTCAAATTCAATTGAAGTTATAAATTTATCAAAGTCATATAAATTAAAAGAAGCTGTTAGAAACATAAGTTTTAAAATTAACGAAAATGAAATTGTTGGTTTACTAGGGCCTAACGGATGTGGAAAAACAACTACAATAGCAATGGTACTTGGATTATTAAAGCCATCAAGTGGTCAAGTTCTTATTAATGGTATGAATATTGAAGATCATAGGATTTCCCTTCTTCATAAAATGAATTTTATTTCTCCTTACATTGAGCTACCAAAAAAACTTACTGTGAAACAAAATTTAATTGTTTATGGAAAGTTATACAGTGTGAAAAATTTAAATGAGAAAATAGATTTTCTTGCTAATAAATTAAGATTAGAAAATTTTTTAAATAATGTAACTGGAGAACTTTCATCTGGACAAAAAAATAGAGTTAGTCTAGCAAAAGCTTTAATAAATGATCCTACTGTTCTTTTACTAGATGAGCCTACTGCTTCATTGGATCCTGAAACAGGTGATTTTATTAGAACATTTTTAGAAAATTATAAAAAAGAAAAAAAAATATCTGTTCTTCTAGCTTCACACAATATGAGTGAAGTCAAAAGATTATGTAATTCTGTATTAATGATGAAAGAAGGTCTTATAATTGATAGAGGAACACCAGATCAATTAATAATAAAACATGGAAGAAAAAATTTAGAAGAAGTTTTTTTACAACTCGTCAGGAATAATAATGAATTTTAATAGAATTTATGGTCTCTTTTTAAGACATTATTTTTTAATCACACAATCTTTTCCAAGAGTTTTAGATTTAATATATTGGCCTGTAATCCAAATTACTCTATGGGGTTTTATTTCTAATTTTTTTGCAGCTCATAGCTCATACTATAATGGTGCAGTTGGAGTAATTCTTTCTTGTGCTATTCTTTATGATTTTTTATTCAGAACAAGTATTGGTTTTAATATTCTATTTTTAGAAGAGATTTGGAGTAGAAATTTTACTAATTTGTTCATTGCTCCAATGAGAATAAGTGAAATAATAACGTCTTTAGTTTTTACAGCTTTAATAAGAGCGTTGATTGGTCTTGTGCCAGCAATACTTCTAACTTCCCCTCTTTTTGGAATATCTCTATTAAATTTAGGTATACCTTTATTCTTTCTTTTTTTGAGCTTGTATATTTTTGGGATTACATTGGGTTTATTAGTGTCTGCAGGATTATTAAGATTTGGTCCATCTTTTGAAAATATTTCGTGGTCAACTTTATTTTTATTGGCTCCCTTTGGCTGTGTTTATTATCCTTTAGAAACTTTACCAGAAATTTTTCAATCTATAGCTCTTGCTCTTCCTTTAGTTTATATATTTGAAGAAACCAGAAGTATTCTTATTGATCAAACTTTTAGTTTTGAAAACATTGCTAAAGCTTTTTATTTAAATATAATTTATTTAATTATGGCGATTTCTGTCTTCTATTATTCTTTTGCCCAAGCTCGAAAAAAGGGATCTTTGATAAATATTGGTGAATAGTTTTAATATAATTTAATTTTATATTTATTGATTTTTTGAATGAAGGTCGGTCAAAATTATTTCAAATTCATAAATAAATTCTTTATTTTCATAAAGATAATTATTTGCACTTTCAGAATAATAGTTCTTATTATTAAGCATCGTTTTTTTATCCATATTTGCAAGTTCAACTGCTTTATCGGTATATTCATCTATATTTTTTACTACTGGGGGATTTTCAATTTTCATTTGTTTATAGGCGCCAGAAACAACACTACTTTTTAAACTATTAGTCGGCATAGTAACTGTAGGAGTTCCGTAAAACATTGACTCATAAAAACTGTTACCAGATCCAAAATATAATGGATCTAGCAATACTGAGGCTCTACCACAATAATTTATATAATCTTCTTCCGTTAACTGATCTAAAAAAGATATTCTCTCGGTATTAAATGGAATATTTTTTTTAAATCTTTCATATAATTTATTAGTAAATATTTTATTTTTTGATTTTATGAATAATATGTTTGCTTTTTTATCTTTTTCTAAAATTTTTTTAATTATCAAATCAAAATGAGGTCGAATTTTAATTAAGTTTTGAGAGCAAAAATAAATATTTTTATTAGTAATTTCATCATTTCGTAAACTTTTATCAATTATTGATTTGTAATAAAACATTGGTAAATAATTAGATAAAATCAATTTTTCTGAAAATTTATTTTTATCATCTTTCGTTTCAAATAATTTTGATGATAAAAAATAATCTATTGAATTATTACCAGTCGTAACAGGATGGCCCCATGATGTCATTTGTACTCTTGCAAATCTTATATATGAAAGAAAATAAAATTCTGTAGACATTCCAACATCGGGAAAAAAAGCTATATCTAAATTTTGCTGTTTTATAACTTTTATTTTTTCATTAAAATTATGAGGCAGTATTACATTATGTATATTTAACAAAATTTCTGACTCCCAAAATTCAGAATGTCGTTTTGATTTTGTTGTATTTTGAGAATGAAAAATAACAACATCAAATTTTTCTGGATTTAAGTTAAAAATAATGCCCTTATATAGCTTTCCAATTGTATGGTTTGTAAAAAATTCAGATAAAAAACCAATCTTTATTTTATCTCTTTTTTTTTTTACTACAAAATTTTGATTTAATTCAGGATAAAATTTTCTATATAAATTCACAATTTTTTTATTTATGTTTAAGTTTTCATATCGATCATAAGAAATATAAAAAATTGGAGGCTCTATCAAATCACTATCAATCTTTAATTTTAAATCTTTAATTTTTTCTAATTCATCAAGAGAATTTTCAAATTCTGACCTAGCTAATTTAATCTCTTCTTCATTTTCGAAAAAGATAGGATATGAAAAATTTTTTATTATATTATATTTTAGATCTAATTTTTTTTTACTCAATTCTTTAGCTATGTACGATTTTAGCTCTTTAATTTTTCCTTGTTTTTGCAGAACTTTAATCATTAGATTGGATATTTTAAGTGAGTTATTTTGTAATTTAATACTTTTGTTTAATATATTTTCTGAATCTTCAAATTTTTCATTTAAATAATAAACTGTTGCAAGATTTTCTAATATTGAAATTCTATCTGGTGCAAGCTTTAAGGCATTCTCAAAGTTTTTTTCTGCTAGTAATAATTTATTTTCACTAAAATACTTAATACCTTTTTCAAATAATTCTTTAGCATTTAAGTCTACCATTGAAAATCCTTAGAGATTGTTATTATGATAATATATTACAATAATAATTACCGTAAATTAGCTTTTTCGAAAAGTAAATAAATTCTCGAAAATCTATATAAAAATATTAAATTAATGGTTAATAATTGGTGCGCCACATAGGAGTCGAACCTATAACCCCCAGATTCGAAATCTGGTGCTCTATCCAGTTGAGCTAGCAGCGCATATAGTATTAATATTACATTTTATGGAAAAAAACATTAATTTAATTGTTGAATCAAGTGAGGCTAATCTCCGAGTTGATGTTCTAATTAATAAAAGAAAAAAACTAATTAGTAGAACTAGAATTAAAAATTTAATTTTAAAAGAAAAACTAAAATTAAATAATGAAACAATTAATAGTCCTTCAAAAAAAGTCTGTACAGGTGATAAAATTGATCTTCAGATTCCAGAACCCGAAGAAGCTTCCCTGAAACCTTATGATTTCAAATTAGAAATTATTTATGAAGATGATGACTTGTTAATAATCAATAAACCTGCTGGTATAATTATGCATCCTGGAGCTGGAAATTATGATAAAACAATTGTTAATGCTTTAATGCATTATGATAAAGATTCATTATCTACAATTGGTGATGAACTAAGACCAGGCATTGTCCATAGAATAGATAAAGATACTTCTGGATTAATAGTTATAGCAAAAAATAATATAACACATGAAAATCTATCTTATCAATTTAGTGAACATACGATTACAAGAATTTATCAACTTTTAATTTGGGGCAAACTTAGACCTTCATCTGGAAAAATTGATACTTTTATAACTAGGAGTTCAAAGAACAGGCAAATGATGGAAGTTAGTAGCTCAAAGGGTAAAAGAGCAATAACTAATTATAAAACTATAGAGATTTTTGAAAATGATAAAACACCAACACTAAGTTTGGTTGAATGTAGGCTGGAAACAGGAAGAACACATCAGATAAGAGTTCACATGACGCATATGGGTAATAGTATTATGGGTGATGGTAAATATAAAAAGAAATATAAGAAACTCAAAAATATTGATACAAATTTAGAAAACCTAATTTATAAATTAGATAGGCAATTTCTTCACGCTAAAACATTAGGTTTTATTCACCCTAAAACTAATGAAGAGATGATTTTTACCTCAAAATTGCCACATGAACTTGAAAATATTCTCTTATTACTTAGAAATACTAGAAAATAAGATCTTGAAATTTTACTATTGTTAATTAAATAAATACAACTTATGAGTACAACAATGAATAACAATCTTCCAGCGCTCTCAAATGAAGGTGGTCTATCTGCTTACCTTGAGCAAATTAAAAAATTTCCAATGCTTGCTGCTGAAGAAGAATATATGTTAGCTAAAAATTGGAAGACAACAGGCAATGTCAAAGCTGCAGAAAAACTTGTAACTAGTCACCTTAGACTTGTTGCAAAAATTGCCATGGGATACAAAGGTTATGGTCTCCCAGTGAATGAAATGATTTCTGAAGGTAACGTTGGTTTAATGCAAGCTGTTAAAAAATTTGAACCTGAAAAAGGTTTTAGATTAGCAACATATGCAATGTGGTGGATTAGAGCTTCTATTCAAGAGTATGTCTTAAGATCTTGGAGTTTGGTAAAAATTGGAACTACTACTGCTCAAAAAAAATTATTTTTTAATTTAAAAAAAATAAAAAACCAGATTGCTCCTCAATCAGAAGGAGATTTAAGACCAGAACATGTTAATGAAATAGCTAACAAGCTAGATGTTACTAAGGACGAAGTGGTTTCAATGAATAGAAGATTGTCTGGCAAAGAATTTTCTTTAAATGCACAGGTAGGTGAAGATGGAGACGAATGGCAAGATTGGTTGGTGGACAAAGAATTAGACCATGAGCTTAAATTTGCATACCAAGAGGAAATTAAACAAAGAAAAGATTTATTAAAAAATTCGATAAAAATTCTTAATGATAGGGAAAGAGAAATTTTATATTCAAGAAGATTAAATGATGATCCAATAACTCTTGAAGATTTAAGTAAAAAATATAAAATTAGCAGAGAAAGAGTAAGACAAATTGAAAATAAAGCCTTTGAAAAACTACAAAAACACATGCTTATTTCTGCTAAATCTAAAAATTTACTACCTGTTAATTAAATATCAAAAGGATTTTCTAAAAGAATAGTATCTTCTCGCTCTGGGCTTGTTGAAATACTTGAAATTTTTGCGCCAATAAAATCCTCTACAGCATAAATATATTTTTTTGCATTTTCTGGGAGCGCCTCAATACTTTTAATTCCATTAGTTGGTGCTTTCCAACCAGGAAATGTTTTGTAAATAGGTTTTATCATCAGCTGATCTTCAACTGCGGCTGGAAGATAATCCATTTTTTTTCCATGAAGATCATACTCAACACACATTTTAATTTCATCTAATTCATCTAAAACGTCTAACTTAGTAAGTGCTATTCCATCAATACCTGAAATTTTAATTGTTTGTCTAACTAACACTCCATCGAACCATCCACATCTTCTTTTTCTACTTGTAACAGTACCAAATTCTTTCCCCCTTGAGCCAAGTAATTCACCAGTATCATCTGTTAGCTCTGTCGGAAAAGGTCCTTCACCTACTCTAGTCGTATAAGCTTTTGTAATCCCAAGCACATAATGTATTGAATTAGGTCCACAGCCTGTACCTGTAGCAGCGCTTGCAGCAACGGTATTTGAAGATGTTACAAAAGGATAGGTTCCATGGTCAACATCTAATAAAATTCCTTGTGCTCCTTCAAATAATATTTTTTTTCCTTTTCGTTTGTATTCGTCAATTCTAAGCCAAACTGGTTGTGAAAATTTTAATATTTCTGGCGCTATTTTTAAAAGTTCTTTTTTAAGTTGGTCTTTTTTATATATTTTCTTCCCTAAGCCTTTTCTAATTGCATTATGGTGTAACAATACTGTCTCTAATCTATGATCAAGATTACTCTCAGATCTTAAATCCATAACTCGAATAGATCTTCTTCCAACCTTATCTTCGTATGCAGGACCTATTCCACGTCTAGTAGTTCCAATTTTTGCTTTGCCAGCTGCATCTTCTCTTATTTCATCCATCTCTCTATGAAAAGGTAAGATAAGATTTGCAGACTCTGAAATTATAAAATTATCTATGTTTACATCAACACCTTTAGATTTTATCTCTTCAATTTCTTCTAATAATGCCCAAGGATCAACTACAACACCGTTTCCTATGATTGATATTTTATTTTTTCTAACAATTCCGGAAGGAAGTAGTCTTAATTTATAAGTAACTCCATTAATTACTAGTGTATGCCCAGCGTTATGACCTCCTTGAAAACGAATAACAACATCTGCTTGGTCTGATAACCAATCAACTATTTTACCTTTTCCTTCATCTCCCCACTGTGAACCAACAACGACTACATTTCTCATTATCTAAATTTTTTTTTTATAACAATTGAACTTAAATGGTTTATTGGACCATGACCTTTACCGTAATTAAGGTTAGATCTTATTGAATGATTTACATACTTAGTGGCTAGCTCACAAGATTTCTTTAGAGTTTTTCCACATGAAAAAAATGTAGAAATAGCTGATGACAAAGTGCATCCAGTACCATGTGTATTGCTAGTTGCAATTCTTCTATTTTTTATAATATTTATCTCCTTTTTATTAACAAAAATGTCATAAACGATTTCAGAATGCAGATGCCCTCCTTTTATAAAAACATTTTTTGCTCCTAATCCAATCAATTTACTTGCTGCAAAAATCATATCTTCTTTGGTGCTTATTTTAGTACCAGTCAATATTTCTGCTTCAGGAATATTTGGAGTTATTAAGCTTACTCTTTTTATTAATTTATTCTTTAATAATTGAATAGCATTATCATCAATTAATTTAGCTCCACTTTTTGCAATCATAACAGGATCCAAAATTATTTTCTTAACATTAATAAGATCTAATGAGCAAATTACAGATTTTATTACTTTTGTAGAGTGAAGCATTCCAATTTTTACGGCATCAGGCTTAATATCTTTGCATGTAAATTCTATTTGGCTGGAAATTTCCTTAGAATTAATTGGAACTATAGATTTAATACCAACAGTATTTTGAATTGTTACAGCAGTAATCGCAGTCATAGCATATGAGCCTAAAGCCGTAACAGTTTTTATATCAGCCTGTATACCTGCTCCTCCTGAAGAATCTGAGCCTGCTATAATTAATATTTTTGATTTTGGTTTCAATTTACTTAATTGTTTTTTTAATTATATGAATGCATTTCTTAAGTAATTTTCTATTATTGCTTTCTCCCATTATTCTAATTTTTGGTTCAGTTCCAGATTTTCTCACCAACATTCTTCCTTGACCTTTCATAAGATCATTTGCAATTTTTATTGATTTTTTTACATTAATATTTTTAATAATATTTTTATCTTTTACTGTTATATTTTCTAAAATTTGAGGTATTTTTTTAAAAACATTAAAAAAATTACTAGCCTTTTTTCCTTTTCTTAATGCAAATAAAACTTCTAGAGCAACTAATAAGCCATCACCTGTTGTTGCAAATTTTCCTAAAATAATATGACCAGATTGTTCTCCTCCAAGGTTAAAATTATTTTTTTGCATTTTTTCTTTTACATACCGATCACCAACATTTGCTCTTATAAATTTTATTTTATGTGATTTAAAAAAATTTTCTAATCCATAGTTAGACATCAAGGTACCAATCACCCCACCTCTTAACATTTTTTTATTTTTCCATCTGGTTGCTAGCGCAGCAATAATTTGGTCACCATCAATAATATTTCTTTTCTCATCACACATAATAATTCTGTCAGCATCTCCGTCTAAGGCTATTCCAATGTGAGCTTTATTTTTTTTTACTGCAAATTTTATTTTATTTGGAAATGTTGATCCACATTTCTCATTTATATTTAATCCATTAGGATTAACGCCAATTGAAAATACTTTTGCTCCAAGAGATCTTAATAATTCTGGTCCAGATTTATACCCCGCACCATTAGCACAATCGATAACTATTTTTATACCCTTTAAACTAAAATTTTTTGGAAAATTTTTTTTAAGTATCTCTATATATTTGTCATTTCCATTTTCTAACCTTTGAACTCTTCCAAGAGTTTTTGGTTTAGCCAATTGACTATCTATTTTCTTATCAATCAGACTTTCAATTTTTTTTTCAATTTTATCTGATAATTTTAAACCATCTGGTCCAAATAGTTTTAAACCATTATCATAGTAGGGATTATGAGAGGCAGTAATCATTATTCCCATATTAGCCTTCATTGATCTGGTTAACATTGCAAGTCCATTTGTAGGCAAGGGGCCAAGTGTATAAACATGCATTCCTGCCGATGTAAGACCCGAAACAAGTGCTGGTTCCAAAGTATAGCCTGATAGCCTGGTATCTTTTGCAATAATTGCTGTTTGTTTGTTTTTTTTTTGGTTTTTAAAAAAAGTTCCTGCAGCAAGTCCAAATTTAAAAAACATATCTCCATTAATATTTTTACTATTTACTGGACCTCTTATTCCATCTGTACCAAAATATTTTTTTACCATTATTTTTTTATTAGATTTTTAAAAACTTTTATGCCTTGAATTAACTCATTTACATCGTGTGTTCTTAAAACTTGTACACCTTGCATCATTGCAAATATTGATGAACTAACAGTTCCTCCTAATCTTTCTTTTGTGTCATTTTTGCCAGATAAATCTTTGATAAATTTTTTTCTAGAGAGACCAAGCAATACAGGAAAACCAAGAGAATGGAAAATTGAAATATTACTAATCAAGTTCATATTATGTTTCAAATTTTTTCCAAAACCTATACCTGGATCAAGTATAATATTGTTGTGTTTAATTCCATTAAATCTTATGAATTTAATTTTTTTTTGAAAAAAATCATAAATATCTAATAATACATTTTCATATTTTGGATTTTGCTGCATAGTTTCAGGCGTTCCCTGTGTGTGCTGGATTATAAATGGTGTATTATATTTTTTTAAAATTTTAATTGTTCCTTCGTCATGACTTAATCCTGAAATATCGTTAATAAGTTTAATATCATACTTTATACCTTTTTCCATAATTTCAGATTTTCTAGTATCTAACGATAAAGGCATTTTTTTACTTATATTTTTTAATGTGCTTTTTATTCTATCCCATTCTTGTTTGTTTGTTATGCTTTTTGACCCAGGTCTAGTTGACTCTCCTCCTATATCTATAATGTCTGCTTCTGATTTAAATAAATTAAGTGCGTGATGATAACCTTTCTTTTTTTTATTAAATTTTCCACCATCTGAAAAACTGTCTGGTGTAAGATTTAATATGCCCATTATATTTGGAATTTTCCTAAAATTTAGATTAGAAAAATTTTTATTCTTTTTAATAATAATCTTTAAATCATCCTTAATTTTTTTTTTTAAAAAAATCGGTAATTTTTTCACATTTTTAATGTTAATTAATTTTTTAGAATTTCTTGAAATAATTTCAATTTGATCAAATGAAATTTGATTATTGCCATTCAATGGTAATGTTTTTTTTTGACTAACTAGTTTGACTGATTTATTGCCGTAATAAAAATTACACACTCTTGTGTAATATTTTTTCATTATCTATTAATGAACTATTTTTGGCTTAAGCCCCATTGACTCTAAGGCCGAACCTTTATCATCATCTTTAACATTTAAATCTTCTTTATTTGTGGGAAAAATATTTTTATTTATCAAGTTTTCAATTTCTTCACCTGATAAAGTTTCATAAGTTAAAAGTGCTTTAGCTAATTTATGTAAATCATCAATTTTTTCAGTCAAAACTTTTCTTGCTCTTTCATAGCCTTTATCTACAATTTTTCTTATTTCTGAGTCTACTTTTCTAGCTGTTTCCTCAGACATATTTTGTGTCCTAGCTACTGATCTACCTAAAAATACTTCTTCTTCATTTTCTCCATATGCAACAGGCCCTAATTCTTTACTTAAACCAGCCTTCATTACCATGGCTCTCGCTCTTTTTGTTGCCTGTTCAATGTCGCTGGAGGCACCAGTAGTCACCTTGTCTTCTCCAAAAATTATTTCTTCAGCAACTCTTCCACCCATTGCTATCGCTAATTGCGCATGAAGTTGTGCTCTTGTTTGAGATAATTCATCTCTTTCTGGTAATTGCATAACCATTCCTAACGCTCTTCCTCTTGGAATAATTGTTGCTTTATGAATAGGGTGAGCTGCATCCTCGTTAATAGTTACAATTGCGTGCCCTGCCTCATGATAAGCAGTTAGAGTTTTTTCTTCCTCAGTCATTACCATTGATCTTCTTTCAGAACCCATCATTACTTTGTCTCTAGCTTCTTCAAATTCATTTAAAGTAACTATTCTTTTATTTTTTCTCGCCGCTAGTAACGCGGCTTCATTAACTATATTGGCTAAATCTGCTCCTGAAAAACCTGGAGTCCCTCTTGCTATAGTTCTTAAATTTACATCTGGGGCCATTTTAATTTTTTTAATATGTACTTTTAAAATTTTTTCTCTTCCAATAATGTCAGGAAGTCCGACAACTACCTGTCTGTCAAATCTACCTGGTCTTAATAAAGCTGGATCTAATACATCAGGTCTATTTGTTGCAGCAATAATTATTACTCCTTCATTAGTTTCAAATCCATCCATTTCGACTAACAATTGGTTTAAGGTTTGTTCTCTTTCATCATTTCCACCTCCAAGACCAGCACCTCTACTTCTTCCAACTGCATCAATCTCATCAATAAATATAATACATGGTGAATGTTTTTTACCTTGTTCAAACATATCTCTAACTCTAGAAGCTCCAACACCAACAAACATTTCAACAAAATCTGACCCTGATATTGTAAAAAAAGGAACTTCTGCTTCTCCAGCAATTGCTCTTGCAAGTAAAGTTTTACCTGTACCTGGTTGTCCAACTAGTAAACAACCTCTTGGTATTTTTCCTCCCAATCTACTAAATTTTTTTGGGTCTTTTAAAAATTCAACAACTTCTTCAACTTCTTCTTTAGCTTCTTCTATTCCAGCAACGTCATTAAATGTTACTTTTCCTTTTAGTTCATTCATCATTTTTGCTTTGGATTTACCAAAACCCATGGCTCCACCCTTGCCTCCTTGCATCTGTCTCATAAAAAAGATCCAAACTGCAATTAACAGCAGCATTGGAAACCATGATAGTAAAATTCCAAATAAGGATGGCATTTTATCTTCTATTGGAGCAGCTGAAATACTTACACCTCTGCTAGATAGTTTATCAATTAAATTTGGATAATTCGGAGAGTATGTTGAAAAGGTATTTCCATCTGCAAGAAGTCCTTTTATATTATTTCCTTGTATTTCAACTTTTACCACTCTACCTTCATCAACTTCTGACATAAATTCTGAAAATATTATTAGATTACTATTCTCCACATTTGCTTGGGGGTTTTTAAACATATTATAAAGGCCAATGGTTAAAAAAACAATCACTGCCCACATAGCTAAATTTTTTACGTTCATAGAGGTAAGATAATAATTATTAGCAATTAAACAAGTGTCAAATTGTTACATAATCCAACATAAATGCTAATTTTCTTTAGATATTAAAATGGTTTCATTTATTTTTTCTATAAAGCAGCCACCCAACGTTACTTTTATAAATAAACTAGCATTAATTTTTTTAATTAATTCGCTAATACTTTTTCCTCTAACTGGGTAGTATTTTTTCCCTATTTTTTGAATTACTTTAGTTAAAGATCTAAAAATTACCTCATGTGCTTGATCAAAAAAATTTGCACTTAAAATATATCTATTTTTTTTTTTAAAATAAATAGAATTTTTTTTTATATTTCTATCAACATAAAATTTAATTGATTGATTTGAATCTTTTAAATTATTAATTGTAAGTAAAAATTTTTTCTTATCAAGGCCCTCTTCCTCAAGTGAGCTTAATAAATTTCTAATTCTAATTCTTTTAAAATTTTCATTCTTATTTGAGGGATCTTTAATAAAAAAATTGAATATTTTTTTTGATAAATAGGTTAAGTTTTTTTTTTCTAAATTCAGTAGTGGTCTTAAAATTTTTGTGTGATTATCTTTATATTTTGTATTTTTATTAAGAGAAACTAATCCATTCAATCCACTGCCTCTCAAAATTCTAATTAAAAAATTTTCGAATAAATCATCTAAATGATGTCCTAATAAAATATTCTTTATTTTGTTTTTTTTACATTCTTCAACTAATAATAAATATCTTTTGTCTCTTGCTACTGACTGAATGTTTGCCAATGGTTTCTTTCCATTCCATGTTAAAATTTTGCAATTAATACAAATCTTTTTTAAGATCTTGATAACAGTTTTTGCCTCATATGATGATTCTTTTCGTAATTTATGGTCAACTATAAAATACTTAACATTCACATTATTTTTTAGTGAAAAACATTTTGCTAAAAACGCTAGGGCTAAGCTGTCAGGTCCACCAGACACAGCTACAGCAAAATTATCTTTTGCATTTAATGAATTTTCAAATTCTTTAAATATTCCAAGTATTTTTTTGTCTTTAAGATAACTAAGAATTTTTTTATGAATTTTGTTTTTTACAATCAAACTTTTTTGATTCATACTTTGCTTTTTGAAGTACTGATTGATTAGCTTTAGGGTATTGTTTTTCTACACCATCAATCATTTTACAACCTTGATTTTTTTCTCCAATCTGAACCATTGATACACCAAGTTTTAATAAATTTATAGCAGCCTTCTCACCCTTTGGGTATTTTTGATATCCCTCAAGATATGCAGTTGCTGCATCTGTATAAAGCTGTCTAATTCTAAATGTTTCTGCATACCAATATTGTGCATTTCCAGCTAAATTGTGCTTTGGATTAGTTAGTACAAATTCTCTAAATGCTCTTTCCGCTGTGCTATAGTCTCCTACTTTTAAAAAACTAGTAGCAAATTCATATTGTTTTTTTGGTGTTTCATTTGGAAGTATTTTTTCTTCAGCTTGAAAAGTTTCTGTAATTACTGTTGATGCACTGTCTATAGATTGTGTTTTTTGAGTTGATTCATTAGTTGCTGAATCTTTATAAGAAATTGAACCTAAATCTTGTGGTTGTGAAGATCCTGGTAAGACTTTTTCTAATTTTTTTTTTTTTTTAAATGATATTTTTTTATCCCCATCCACTGAAGATACCGCATTCTCTATATCTATAAATCTTATTTGATTATCAGCCTGAACTTTTGATAGTCTGTTAGATAGCTTATCTAATTTAAAATTTACTTCTTCGAATTTGTTTGTTAATTCTTGAAATTGGCTTTCAATCTCTGATAACTTTAATAAATGTCTTGTAAGAACATCTTCTGAATTTTGGTCTATTTTACTTTTATTATTTAAATTTTCAGACTTGCTAACTATATCGACAGAACCTGAATAAACTGCTTTTTCTAAAGTTTTTAAATCTTTTTGAATCAATTCTAAAACTTCATTTAAATTATGATTATCTGCAACGCAAATGCTACTGAATAAAATAAATACTGTTACTATTTTAAGTTTAATTAATTTTTTATAAGCAAACATAGATCGAGTAGTAATTATAATGATGGCAAAAAAAAGACCCTGGTAAAAAGATACCAGGGTCTTTATAATTTTTTGACTACTAGTTAGCTTTAACTGTAACTGATCTTCTATTTTTAGACCAAGCTAATGGGTTAGATCCAGAATCTACTGGTCTCTCTTTACCATAACTAAGTACAGAAATCCTGTCTGAAGAAATTCCGTAAGTCATTAAATAATCTTTTGCAGAATTAGCTCTTCTTTCACCTAATGCTAAGTTGTATTCTCTTGTACCTCTTTCATCGGCGTGACCTTCTAGTACTACACTGATTTTCGAATTTTTTCTAAGCCATGTAGCTTGTTTTCTCAATGTATCTCTTGAGGCTGTTGTTAAAACTGTTTGATTAGTTGCAAAGAAAACTCTATCAGGAACACCTGATGCTAAATATTCTACTGAATCAGTTCCAGTGTAAACGTCTCCTTGGAGTTGACCTGTTTTTTTTTGAGTCGCACAAGCTGACAATACTAAACTCGCTACTAAAATTAGAAAACCATTTTTTAAAATCTTGCTTAAATTCATTGTTACTCCTTAATACTTAGTTGAATTACTTACTTTTTCACAACTAATTAGATGTTTCAAGTTAAAAGATCAAGCTATTTAGCAGTTAATTACTTAATAATGATGACCATGATGGGTCTGATGCGTCAGTTTCAGTTTCTACTAATTTTTCATTATAACCTGTTAGGTCAATAGACCACAATTTAGCCGAAAAACCCTCTCCTTCAGAGTTCGTCTTTGTTTCTCTGTAAAAGATTAATACCCTTCCATTTGGAGACCAAGACGGTGCTTCTTGATAGAAATTTTCTGTCAGTAATCTTTCTCCTGTTCCATCAGTTCTCATCACACCTATGTAAAATTTACCTTTGTGTAATTTTGTAAAGGCAATTAAATCACCTCTTGGTGACCAAACCGGCGTTCCATACAGACCCTTTCCAAATGAAATTCTTTTTACGTTTTTTCCATTACTGCTCATTACATAAATTTGTTGATAGCCGCTTCTATCAGAGTTAAAGCAAATATATTTGCCATCAGGGGAGAATGATGGAGAAGTATCAATTGAAGGATGATTGGTAATTCGTTCTACAATTCTATTTTCAAGATCCATGGTATAAATATCTGAATTTCCATCTTTAGCAAAACTCATTATAATTTTTTTCCCATCAGGAGAAAATCTTGGTGCAAATGTCATTCCAGCAAAGTCTCCTACCACTTCTTGCATGCCTGTTTCAATATCAAGTAAATAAACCCTGGGTAAATTTTTAAAATAAGAGAGATAAGTAACCATTTGATTTGTAGGATTAAATCTTGGAGTTAAAACTAATTCATTACCCAATGTTAAAAATTTATTATTAAAACCATCTTGATCCATAATTGCTAATTTTTTTATCCTCTTTGTTTTTGGACCTTCTTCAGCAACATATATTATTCTAGTATCAAAATATCCTTTTTCACCTGTTAATCGTTCATAAACTTTGTCTGAAATTATATGTCCTACTCTTCTCCAGTTACTGGGTATTGTTGTGAAAGCCAAAGCTACCATTTCTTTTCCTGCTAAAACATCCCATAGTCTAAATTCAACTCTTAGCTTTTCATCAACTAAAGTAACCTTACCGGTTATTAAAGCTTGTGCTTTTATTAAATTCCAATCTTCAAATCTTGGTTTTAAATTTGCAATGTCTGGTTTTTGAAGAAATGCATCCTTATTAAGAGGATTAAACAAACCAGATTGTTTTAAATTATTTTCAACAACTGCTGCTATTTCAGAACCAATGTTTTCTTTTTTTAAAATTTTTTTAAAATTTTCTCTTGATTTTTCATCTATAGATAAAGGAGAGACTGCTATAGGAAGTGGACTTAAATTACCTCGAGTAATATCAACTTCAATTAAAGCAAAAGACTTAATGGGTAACAAAATTAATAATAATAATAAATATCTAAATAACATTTTATCCTTCCAGCATTTCTCTTGCATCAAAATTTAATTGTAAGTTTTTCCATCTTTCGTAACCTGCACTTGGAACTCTAAGAGGTTGACATAGCTTAATTGCTCTTAAAGCGCTTTCTGCTAATACTTTATAAAATCCTTGGCCAGGCTTATTCATCCTAGCGTGGTCAAGAATCTCAGATCTTATAATAGATCCATCTGGTTTTAATTGTAACTTAATTCTAACCAATAAATTTTGGTCATAGGGTAAGCCTAATGGAATGCTCCAGCAACCAAAAATTTGAGCTTTTAAAGCATCCTCTTCACTTAATGATAATCCAGCAAAATCAACATTTTTTTCTTGATCTTGAGTTATTTTATCTGTTTTATTTATTGCTTCAGCACTTTGAACTTTTGATTTATCAATTAAAGCTGCAATATTATTGGGATCAAATAAATCATCTTTTTCAAATTCAGAAACTTGCTTAACTTCATTATCTATTTTTTCTGGGTTTTGTTTTTTATCTTTAATCTTTTTTATTTTATCTATTTTTTTATCAGGTAATGGAACTGCGTCTGGTTTTATCTTTTTTACTATTTTTGGTGGTGCTTGTTCAGAAACTAGTTTTTCTTCTTTTTTTTTAATTTTTTCAATAATTTTTTTAGCTTTTGGTGCAAAAGGAATACTTGTTTGATCTGTAATTTGAATAAGTTCAACAGAAACTATTGGTGGAAGGTCAATTGGTTTTTTGGACAAAAACGGTAAGCTCATAGCTGTAATTATAACCATTAAAATATGAAAACCAGAAGAAATAACAATACTTCTATTCACTTAAACTACCTTTCCTTATAGGGCTCAGAAATTAATGCTACCTTTGTAAATCCAGATCCAGATAACATGCCCATTATTTCTAAAACACGCCCATAGTTTATTGATTTATCTCCTCTAACATAAATTCTAGTGTCAGTTCTGTTTTTAGATACGGCTAATATTTTTGCTATAATTTTATCATATTCAACTTTAGATTCCTGAATAAAAATCTCTCCTTTGGAATTGATAGATAGTGTTAATGGTTCAAGCTCTTCTGGTAGTGAGTCTGCTGAGCTTTCTGGTAAATCAACTTGTACTCCAACGGTCAATAATGGTGCTGTTACCATAAAAATAATTAATAAAACTAACATTACATCTACAAAAGGAGTAACATTAATTTCACTTATAGGCTCTTTTGATGAACGATTGAATTTGAAGGCCATTTTAAATTATTGATAAAAATCTTTTAGAAAAGTTTTCTAATTTCTGAAAGTACTTCTTCGAATCATTATTATATTTGTTATATGCAACGACTGCTGGAATAGCGGCTAACAAGCCAAGTGCTGTTGCAAATAATGCTTCGGCAATACCTGGTGCAACAATTGCCAAGCTTGTATTTCTAGAGATTGCAATTGATTGAAATGAATTCATTATTCCCCAGACGGTTCCAAATAATCCAATAAAAGGAGCAGTAGAACCAACAGTTGCTAAAAAAGTAAAGCCTTTATCAAGTTTTGTCATTTGCTTTTCAATATTAACTTCCAGCATGCTACCCATTCTTTCATTTAGGTTTGATTTGGATTTATTTTTTAATAAAGTTTGCATAGATTCTTTAAATAATAAAGCCATTGGATTTTCTAAGTTTGCTGGTAAGTTATTATAAAATGTCTCTGCTGATTTTGATTTCCAAAACTTTTCTTCAAATTCTTCAGATTCTAAGTTAATTTTTTTAAATAATTTAAATTTTTCAATAATGATCGCCCATGAATAAACTGAGCAGCCAATTAACATAAGTATTACTGATTTAACTATAAAATCAGCTCTTATAAATAGGCTCCATAATGAAAAATCAGTATTTGACGCAAGTCCTACAGCTTGAGATGTGATATCAGCTTCCATAATTAAGATTTCACACTAAAATGTGTCATCAATTTGTCTTAATGGGGCTTAATTTATTCTCCTAATTTATAAGTCTCGTAATAAAAACTGGCAATTAAGATCGCATCTGCTTTATTAGAGTCCTTTTTTCTAGATAATTGAGAGGAAAAATAAGGAAATACCTCTATTGCTTTAGTTCTACTAGCATCCTTCTCTGAATTAATTAGATTAAAATATTTTTTCCATTTTGCAGGCCTAACAAAATACATTGGTAATTGCATAGCAGAACATATTCCTTTTAAAATTCCGAAAGATTGACCAAAATTAAACATGCTGGTTACTCCTTGTCCTGGCATGGCTGAAACTTGTTCAATAATTACTTTAATGTTTTCTTTTTTTATATTTTTAGTTCTTGAAAAAATTTCATGAAACACTTGAGCGCCATTAACTTGTCTTTTGTTTTTTTTACCTTCAGGCATATTAGGCATCTCAACTACATCTATTATTTTTCCATCTTCAAAAAAACAAATGGATCCTGTAATACCTGGGTCAATGCCAATAATTAACATTAATTATTTCCAAAATTTATATTTGAGTAAACATTTTGAACATCATCATCATCCTCTAAAGTTTCTAAAAATCCAATCGCTGACTCTACTCTATCTTTTTCTACATTAACATTATTTAAAGGTATCCATTCAATTTCTGTTGAAATAAAATTTACAATTACACTCTCTAACTTTTTTTTTACATTATAAATTTCATTCATTGAACATTGTATTTCATGAAAAGTATCTTTCGAAATGCACTCATCTGCTCCTGACTCTATTGCTAAATCAAAAATTTGTTCATCCGAAATTTCTTTTTTATCAATTTTAATAATACCTAATTGATTAAAATTATGCGATGCAGATCCTTGAGTTCCCAAATTACCACCACTTTTTTGAAAGATTGTTCTGATATTTGATGCAGTTCTATTCTTATTATCTGTTAATGCCTCAACAATAACAGCTATTTTATCTGGTCCAAACCCTTCATATCTTAAGTTTTCAAAATTAGTTTCTGTATTTGCTGAAGATTTATCAATAGCTCTCTCAATATTATCTTTTGGCATATTAGCAGATCTTGCGGCTTGTATTGCAGATCTAAGTCTTGGATTCATATCTGGATCCTTATCCCCTAATTTTGCTGCAACACTAATTTCTTTTGATAATTTGGAAAATATTTTAGATCTTTGCTTATCAGCTTTACCTTTTGAATGTTTTATACTTGCCCATTTAGAATGACCTGACATGATAATTAATGAGAATTCTTTAACTCACCTCCGTATATAAAATTTTCTATATTTTTTGCTAATCCTGTTTCTATATCACAATCAACAATCACACCAGACAAAGAAGCTTCACCTATTGCTGGAAAATGCTTAATAGATTTCTTTTTTAAGAATCTATTAATCGAATTTTCTTTATTCATACCAATTACAGAATCATAATCTCCACACATACCTGCATCAGTCTGATAGGCTGTACCACCTTTTAATACTCTTGCATCGTTAGTTGGAATATGCGTGTGAGTACCAATTACTAATGTAGCCTTACCATCAAAAAAATGACCCATGGCTACTTTTTCACTTGTAGTTTCTCCATGAAAATCAACTATAAGAAAATCATAGTGTTCTTTTAGTTTATATTTTTGAATAAATTTTTCTGCTGCTTCAAATACATCATCACTTTTTTTCATAAAAACATTTCCCATTAAATTAAGCACACCAATCTTCATTTTATTTTTAGCTGTAAATATTCCAAAACCTTTTCCTGGAGAGGGTTCAAACAAATTTCTAGGCCTTAAAAGTCTACTTTCTCTTTCAATATGGGATATTGTTTCTTTTTGATCCCACACGTGATTTCCTGTTGTAATTACATCTGCTCCACAATTAAAAAAGTCTTTACATATTTCCTCGGTAAGCCCAACCCCAGAGTCTGCTGCATTTTCACCGTTCACAACAACAAAATCAATTTTTTTATTTTTTATCTCTGAAAGTAAATTTTTTAAAACCATTGAGCGTCCAGAAATTCCAACAACATCACCTAAAAAAAGAATTTTCATTTTAAAACGTATTCATTTGTTACAATATAATCTAGTTTTTGATCATATTTATTAATTGGAACATTATTTATTTTTTGAAAAGATAATGCCAAGCCTATCTTTACAATTTTTTTTTTTTTGACTAATCTTTCTATAAAACGATCGTAATATCCACCACCATATCCAAGTCTGTTTAACCTTTTATCAAACGCCACAAGAGGTATCAATAAAATATCTGGATACACTAACATTTTTGAATCTGGTTCAGGTATTCCATATTTGTTTATTTTTAGGGGTTCATTAAAAGACCATTTATAAAAGTCCATATCAAAATTTTTTTTAATTTTTGGCAAAGAAATATTAAAGTTTTTTTTTTCTAATTCTTTTAAAATACCTAAGTCATCAAGCTCAAAATTTACCGGGTAATAACCTCCAATATTTTTTTTGGTTATTTTTTCTTTTTTGAATAGTTTTATAATTTTATTGAAATCTATTTTAATATTTTTAATATTAGTATTTTCTCTAATTTTAAGAATTTTTTTTCTTATTTGAGATTTTAACACAAATTTACTGAATGGGATTTTCTAAATTTGCTTTTTCAACAAATTTTTCGATTTCTTCTGTCGTTTCTTCAATTATTTTTTCATAATCTTCTTTGTTTTTTTCAATTTCTTTTTCAAAGTTTTCATGATCTTGATTTAGTTGATAGATCTCTTGTTCCTTTTTTTCTTTATATTCATAAACTAAAGATTTTAATTCTATAAATTTTTCTGACAAACTTTTTAATTCAATTCTTTGTTGTTCTACTTTTTTTTTAGTATCAAAATATTCGTCCATTACCTTAACTGAAGTAATTAATAGAAGTTTATTTTCACCTATATTTCCAAGATCATTTTTTAAATCATTAAATTTTTTATTGATGTGTTCCAACAGTTCTTCTAGGTGTTCTTCCTGTCCATCATCACATGATAAAATAAAATTTTTACCATTAAATTTAATATTTACATTTGCCATTTATCTATTTCTTCTAGTAAAGTATCTGTTTCTTGATTTAATTCATCAATTTTTTCTGAAAACTCGGTCTCCTTTTTTTTTTCTTCGTTTTTTCTATTATTCATTTCATCTAATCTTTGACTAAGAGCCTTATGTTCGCTTATTAAATTTTGATATTTAACTTCAATTTCTTTTTTTTCAATTTCTAATTGATTTTTTTGATCACTTAAATTTTCTAAATTGCTTTTAAGAGATGGATTTTGAAGGTTTAGCTTTTTTAATCTATCAAGTGCTAAATTAAGTTTTTTTTCTTTTTCACTGTGAGTTTTCATATATATATATTTATAATATTAAATTCAGTCTTCTTAGTCTAGTTAGGATAATTTTTGAATAAACTACATAAAGATTTATCAAATGCCTTAAGGTTTTTGTCAATAGATGCTGTTCAGAAAGCAAATTCTGGTCACCCTGGTATGCCCATGGGTATGGCAGACGTTACAACAGTGCTGTTTAAGAGTTTTCTAAAATTTAACCCAAAAAATCCAAGCTGGCTCAACAGAGATAGATTTGTTTTATCAGCTGGTCATGGATCAATGCTTCTTTACTCTCTTCTCTACTTAACTGGCTATAAAAGTATTTCCTTAAAAGATATTAAGAATTTTAGGCAATTAAATTCTATTTGTGCTGGACACCCGGAATATCATCTGGGAACAGGAATTGAAACAACCACTGGTCCGCTTGGACAAGGAATAGCAAACTCTGTTGGTTTTGCAATTGCAGAAGAAATATTAAAAAAAAAATTAGGTAAAGAAATAATTAATCACAAAACATATGTTTTGGCTGGTGATGGATGTTTGATGGAAGGTATAAGTCATGAGGCTATGAGTTTAGCTGGTCATTTAAAATTAAAAAACTTAGTGATGTTATTTGATAATAACTCGATATCAATTGATGGACCAACTAGCTTGGCTGTTTCAGATAATTTTAAAAAAAGATTTGAAAGTTATGGCTGGGATTACATTCTGATTAATGGCCATAATGAAAAAGAAATTTTTAAAGCATTAAAAAAAGTTCAAAATACAAAAAAACCAACAGTAATTTCTTGTAAAACTAAAATAGGATATGGCTCCCCTAACAAATCGGGTAAAGCTTCTTCACATGGAAGCCCTCTTGGTGCAGATGAAATAAAACTTGTTCGAAAAATACTTGATTGGAAATATAAACCTTTTGAAGTTCCAAAAAATATTTTAAAAGAGTGGAAAAGAATTGGCGACAAGGGCATTAAACTTGAAACGAACTGGAAAAAAATTTATAAAAGAAAAAAACATGATATTGAAAAAGTATTAAAAAATAACTTTTCTGGAGCTTTAAAATCTGAAAAACAAAATTCTATTAAAGAAACTAAAAGTTTAGCTACACGAAAATCTTCTGAATTAATTTTAAACGCACTTACAAAAAAAAATAACACTTTAATAGGTGGGTCAGCTGATTTAGCTGGATCAAATAATACTAAAACAAAACACCATAATATAATTAAACCTGGTGACTTTAATGGAGACTATATTCATTACGGCGTAAGAGAGCATGCAATGTGTGGAATAATGAATGGCATTGCATTACATAGTAAATTTATTCCTTATGGTGGTACTTTTTTAATATTTACAGATTACTGTAAACCTTCAATTAGATTGTCAGCATTAATGGAGCAGAGAGTTATTTATGTAATGACACATGATTCAATTGGCTTAGGTGAAGATGGCCCAACTCACCAACCAATAGAACAATTGTCTGGATTAAGAGCTATTCCAAACTTAAATGTTTTTAGGCCTGCCGATAGAATGGAAACTATTGAGTGTTGGGAGTTGGCATTAAAAAATTCAAAAACACCAAGTGTATTATCTTTAACTAGACAGAACCTTAGACCGATCAGAAAAAAATATTTAAATACCAATAAATGTTCTTTTGGGGCTTATGAAGTTTTGAGAACTAATAAAAAAGTTAACCTAACTATACTTGCAAGTGGTTCTGAGGTTAATTTAGCGATTGAGACTAGCCATAAATTGGCCAAATATAAGATATACTCTAAAGTTGTATCAATGCCATGCCAAGATCTTTTTGATTTACAGTCAAAATCATACAAACAAAAAATTATTGGCGAGACTAAGTTTAGGGTTTCAATTGAAGCAGCATCAACAGATTGTTGGAAAAAATATGTTGGAACAGAGGGTTTAACTTTTGGAATTGATACATTTGGTAAAAGTGCACCATATAAAGAAATTTATAAATATTTTGGATTGACAGCTGAAAATATTTCCAAAAAAACCAAGAATCTAATAAAGAGTTAAATATGAAAATAAAAGTTGGTATTAATGGAATGGGAAGAATTGGAAGAATGGTAATTCGAGCAATTATTGAAAGTCAAAATACCAATATAGAAATTAAACACATAAATAACCGATCTAATTCTGAGACAAGCTGTACTTTAATAAAATATGATTCCATTCATGGAAAATTTAATGCAAATTTAGATTTTGATAAAAATCATCTAATTATCAATAAAAATAAAATTTCATTTTCTCAAGAGTCTAAAATTGAAGACATCAATTGGAAAAAGTTTGATGTTGATTATGTTTTTGAGTGTACAGGAAAATTCAATTCTAAAGAAAAATTATTAGCTCATATTAATAATGGTGCAAAAAAAGTTATTGTTTCAGCACCATGTAAAAATGCTGATAAAACAATTGTGTACGGTGTTAATGAAAGTATACTTTCTAGAGATGACCAAATAGTTTCAGCAGCGTCCTGTACTACTAATTGTTTAGCACCTGTTGCAAATGTTTTAAACGAAAATTTTGAAATAGAAAAAGGGTTCATGACTACTATTCATGCCTTTACTAGTGACCAAAGAATTTTGGATAACTCACACAAAGATCCAAGAAGAGCAAGATCTGCTAGCCAGTCAATTGTTCCAACATCTACTGGGGCTTCAAAGGCTATAGGCGAAATTATTCCTTCTTTAAAAGGAAAGCTTGAAGGTGTTGCTATGAGAGTTCCAACTCCTAATGTTTCATTGATAGAATTAGTTTTTTGTACAAAAAAAGAAATAACAAAAGAAAAAATTAATGAGGCATTTACTTCTGCTTCTAAAAAACAATCTAAAAAAATTTTAGAAATCACTACAGAAAAATTAGTCTCAATTGACTTTAACCACAATTCAGCTTCAGCAATTATTGACTCGTCTTTAACAAATGTAGTTGGGAAAAATATGGGAAAAATTTCAGCCTGGTATGATAATGAATGGGGTTTTTCAAATAGAATGTGTGATATTGCCGAACACCTTCATAAGATTTAAATTTTAATGAATAGCATTTTAGACATGAATCTTATTTTAAAGGGAAAAAGAGTAATAGTAAGAGTTGACCTAAATGTTCCAATGAAAAATGGATCGATAACAGAAGTATCACGAATAGTAAAAATTTTACCTACATTAAAATTATTAATAAAGAAAGAAGCTAAAATAATAATACTATCTCATATTGGCCGCCCAAAAGGAAAAGTAGTAAATGGAATGTCACTAGAGCCTATTTCAAAAAAACTATCAGATCTTTTGAATATGGAAGTTTTATTTAATAAAAATGAAATTAATGAAAAAACTTTAGTTGAAATTAATAAAATTCCCAATGGTTCAATTATGATGATGGAAAATATACGTTTTTATGAAAAAGAAGAACAAAATGATAATTCTTTTTCAAAAAAAATTTCAAACTTAGGTGATGTATACGTTAATGATGCTTTTTCTTGCTCTCATAGAGCACATTCTTCAATTGAAGGGATTACCAAATATATTCCATCTTATTGTGGCTTGCAATTTATTGAAGAAATTAATGCCTTAAAAAAATTAACATCTGAGATTACGAAGCCTGTTACCTGTATTATTGGCGGTTCTAAAATTTCTACTAAGATTAAAATTATTTCAAATTTAATTAAAAATTTTAATAATATAATTATTGTAGGGGGCATGGGCAATGCAATGCTTAAAAATACTGGAATAGATATAGGCAAATCAGTGTGTGATGATGGTTACAAAGATTTAGTTGGAGAAATATTAGAAAAGTCTAAAACTCACAATTGTCAAATATATTATCCAATTGATGTTGTAGTTTCAAAAGAACTCAATGGAAGTGGAACAATAAAAGAAATTAATGAAGTTAATAATGATGAGATGATATTGGATATTGGACCTAAGACTATCGCATCAATAAAAAATGTGGTTGATGACTCAAATACAATTTTATGGAACGGTCCTGCTGGATATTTTGAAAATCCAAACTTTGCCAATGGAACAAAAAAAATTTTAGAAATTGTTGCAGATAGAAAATCTAGAGATAAAGTTTATGCTGTTGCTGGTGGTGGAGAAACTGTTGCCGTAATAAACAAGTTTAATAAATTAGATTCATTCAATTTTGTTTCAACTGCAGGTGGCGCTTTTTTAGAATATCTTGAAGGAAAAGAGCTACCTGGTATAAAGGCCTTAAATTAATATGTCTGAGTTAAATAACATTGCTTTAAAAATCTTATCAAATGGAAAAGGTATTCTCGCGGCTGATGAAAGCACAGGAACAATGACAAAAAGACTTGAAGATGTAAATGTTCCGTCAACTCCAGAAAATAGACTTTTGTTTCGAGAAACTCTTTTTTCTTCCGAAAGTATGAAAAATTGTATTGGTGGTGTAATTTTATACGATGAAACAATTAAACAAACTACAAAGTCTAAAAAAACTATACCAGAACTAATTGCAAGTGCGGGCGCTGTTGCTGGAATAAAAGTGGATACGGGTGCAAAAGTTTTGGCAGGTTCGCCTGGGGAAAAAATTACAGAAGGTCTTGATGGTTTAAGAGAAAGATTAAAAGAATACCATAAAATTGGTGCACGATTTACTAAATGGAGAGGTGTTTATATTGTTTCTGACAAATACCCTAGTAAACTTTCAATTACCTCAAATGCTCATGCTTTAGCAAGATATGCAGCTCTTGTACAAGAATGTGGAATGGTTCCAATCGTAGAACCAGAAGTATTAATGGATGGAAATCATTCTGCTGAAGATTGTTTTAATAAAACCTCAGAGGTTATTCAAAAATGTTTTGAAGAGCTAATTTTTCATAAAGTTGATTTAACTGGAATGATATTAAAACCAAACATGATTTTACCTGGATCTAATTCTGATAAAAAAATTACAAATGAAGAAATAGCTAAACTAACATTAAAATGTCTTAAAAAAAATGTTCCTATAGAAGTTCCTGGAATTGCTTTTTTATCTGGCGGTCAAATAGAAAAAGAAGCAACTAAAAATTTAAATTTAATTAATAAACATAATGATACTAGTTTTATTATGACCTATTCATTTGGAAGAGCATTACAGAAAGGAGCTCTTAATTTTTGGTCAAAAGACATTGCTAATATTAAAGGTACACAAGATTTCTTTAACCATAGAGCCAACATGTGTACGCTTGCTGCTCAAGGAAAATGGTCGGCAGAACTTGAAACAAAATAAAACAAATAAAAAATTTGTTTATTTAATTTCTCCAAATAGTATTAAAAATAATTTTTTCTATACAGAGCTAGATCGAGTATTGAGCTCAAAAAAAGTTAGTTTCTTTCAATTAAGATTAAAAAAAGAAACAAATAAAAATAGGTTTTTAATTGGAAAAAAAATAAAAAAAATTTGCAAAAAACACAAAGTTAGATTTCTAATCAATGATGACCCGATACTTGCCAAGAAACTAAATGCAGATGGTTGTCATTTAGGACAAAAGGATATGAACATTCTAAAAGCGAGAAAATTATTAAAAAATAAAATTCTTGGTGTTACTTGTCATAATTCAATAAAATTAGCGAAGAAAGCGATTAAGAATAAAGCTGACTATTTGGCATTTGGCGCCTTTTATTCTTCTTTAACAAAAAAAACTAAATACAAAGCAAATATAAAAATTCTAAATTTGGCTAAAAAAATAACCAATATTCCTATTGTGGCTATTGGAGGAATTAATCTAAGTAATTATAAAAAACTTTTATTGAATAAAGCTAACTTTTTAGCTATTTCAAGCTACATTTGGAATAATAAAAAATATAAACCATTAGAAGCAATTAAAAAATTAAAATGAAAATATACGCAAGTGAAATTAGAGTTGGAATGTTAATTGAATATAAAGATGATTTGTGGCAAGTCCTAAAAACTCAACATGTAAAACCTGGAAAAGGTGGTGCATTTGCTCAAGTAGAGATGAAAAGTGTAAATAAAAATACAAAATTAAATGAAAGATTTAGATCAAGCGAATCAGTAGAAAAAGCATCATTAGATGAAACTAAATTTAATTATTTATATAGTGATGAAACTGATTATTACTTTATGAATCCAAAATCTTTTGATCAAATTAATATTAAAAAAGAAACTATTGGTGAAAAAGGTAAAATGTTAACTGAAAACTTAGAAGTAAACATAAGTTTTTATAATGATAGTCCACTATCAGTCGAACTTCCCAATCATGTCACTTGTATAGTAGCAACAACAGATGTTGCATTAAAAGGCCAAACTGTTTCATCTTCATACAAGCCTGCTACTTTAGATAATGGAATAAATATACAAGTCCCTCCTTTTATTGAAAGTGATGATAAAATTATAGTTGATACAAGAACTATGCAATATATAAAAAAAATATAAACTTTATGAAATCAATATCAGCCAATCTTAATATTATGATCAAAGCTGCTGAAAAAGCATCTAGAGCTTTAATTAGAGATTTTGGAGAAATAGAAAAGTTGCAAGTTTCAATTAAAGGCCCAACTGATTTTGTTTCAAATGCTGATTTAAAAGCAGAAAAAATAATCATTGAAGAATTAAAAAAGGCAAGACCAGACTACTCTATAATTAGCGAAGAAGATGGATCTGAATCTAATAAAGATAAAAAAAATACTTGGATCATAGATCCAATTGATGGCACAACTAATTTTTTGCATGGTGTTCCTCATTTTGCAATCTCAATAGCCTTAAAATTTGAAAATGAAATTATTTCAGGATTAATTTATGATCCTATAAAAGATGAAATGTTTTATGCTGAAAAAGATAATGGTTCTTTTTTTAACAATCAAAGAATTAGAGTTTCAAAAAAAAAGGAAATAAATGTCTGTTTATTTGCTACAGGTGGTAAATATAAAAATGAAATAGATTTACCTATAAGAAAATCTGGGAGTGCCGCACTTGATATGGCTTATGTAGCTGCTGGAAGATATGATGGATATTTTCAAAATGACCTTAATTTATGGGATATAGCAGCAGGCATAATAATCTTAAAAGAAGCAGGAGGCTTAATTAATGAAATTGACCTGTCTCAAAATAAAAATATTCCAATAAGAGCATCCAGCATGGCTATAAACGGAAAAATGCTTGAAAAATTGAAGAACTTTTAATTGTTTTATAAAATTCTTTTGCTATAAGTTTCGATATGAAAAAAGACATACACCCAAATTACCATACAATAAAAGTTGAAATGACTGATGGATCTCAATTTGAAACAAAATCAACTTGGGGTGCTGAAGGTGATGTTTTAAAACTAGAAATAGACCCAAAATCGCATTCTGCATGGACGGGTGGAAAACAAAAATTGATGGATAAAGGTCAAGTAAGTAAGTTTAATAAAAAATTCCAAAATTTTAGATCAGAAAAGAAAGATTAAATGTCTAACGCTCCGTTAATGCCTATGGCAACTGCTGTCTGGCTAGTAGAAAATACAACACTTACATTCAAACAGATAGCTACTTTTTGCAACCTACATGAGGTGGAAGTACAAGGAATTGCCGACGGAGAAGTTGCCAAGGGAATAATGGCCTATAATCCAATTATATCTGGACAGTTAACAAGAGAAGAAATTGAATTATCTTCAAAAGATGGAGATAGATCTTTGCAAATTAAAAATATGGATATCGAAATATCTAGTTCAAATAAAAAAATTAAAAAATATATACCTTTGTCTAAAAGACAAGACAAACCAGATTCTGCATTATGGTTAATTAAACAACATTCTCTTCTAAAAGATTCCCAAATAGCTAAACTAGTTGGTGTAACAAAAAATTCTGTCACCTCTATAAAAAATAAAAGCTACTGGAACTATAACAATTTAAATCCTAAAGATCCTGTTGCATTGGGACTTTTTTCACAAAAAGATTTGGTTGAAGCAATTGAAAAAGCTGAAAGAAGAATAAAAAGAGAAAAAAAGGAAAAAGAGAAAGGAAAACAAGCAAAGGAAGTTACAAATAATGAATAAATTTAATAGACATCAAAATTTTATAGTGATAATTACTCGCTTTTTTAAAAAGTATTTATGAAAATAGAAGTTAAAGATAACAATATTGAACAAGCACTTAGAGTTCTGAAAAGAAAGCTACAAAGAGATGGTTTTTTTAAAGTAATAAAATTAAAGAATACTTATGAAAAACCCTCAGAAAAGAAGAAAAGAATTCTTCAAGAAAATATTAAAAGAGTTAAAAAATTAAATAAACTTAAGAATAGAATTTAAGTATACCGCGGGGTGGAGCAGTCTGGTAGCTCGTCAGGCTCATAACCTGAAGGTCGGCGGTTCAAATCCGTCCCCCGCAACCAATCCCAGCAACACTTTTTTAATTTAGATAACGTTCATAAAATAATCTTACCGCGCCATTGACGCACTCAGAGTCAAAAATTGACCGCAATCTCCAAAAGCTTTTTCATTAATCTTTAAATATATAAATAAAAGTTACAATTATAAGAATGATGACAATCCAAATAGTAAGATTAGTTAAGAATTGTTTTAATTTAGAATTAGATTGAAGAAAAGCTGGGAGTACTAATAAGAGTATCCCTACCATGTAAACAAAGGGTAATATCTGATCCATCATTATATCTAGTTTGTGTTAAGAAACGATTGTACGAGACTGTCGTTCATTCTGTTTTATTTTATCAAAGGTTTTCTCAATTATTTTAGCTTTTGGTCTTAGCTCTTCTTCATTGCAATCTTTTTCTAAAAGATTTGTCCCAGCTGTTTTATTAAAACCATCTCCAAGCCTTATAAATCCGTCTATTTTTTTAAAATATTCTTTATTTTTAGATTGTGATTTACTGTACCAAAGGTCTTTTAATTGTTTTGTGTAATCTTCAAGTTTACTTTTATCCCAAATAATATTTTCTTGTTTTTTCATCAAATTATAAAATTGTATGAAGTCTTTTGATTTAACCCACTGTCTAATTATATGAGTAAGTGACTTGTCTTTATTTTCTGGATCAAGTTGCTTTTGTGTGACTATCGCAATAATATTTAATGAATAAGACGCTCTATTAATATCATAATTAGATGCATTCCCTTGATCACACCCCTTTAATAAACTTAATACTTTTTCAAGATCACGGTCTGAATGTGTTAAATATTCAATTACCTTATCCCACTTATCTTTTGCAACTTTAGCCATTCATAAACAATACACAGATTAAGGAGCTTACTCAATTTCTTTAGCAATTTTAACTTAAAGCTAAACATTCTCCCAATAATAATTAATCAACAGGTTTAAGTTTTGGATTAATATTTATATCTACTTTTTTAATTGAATTGCCTCGTCTAATTTCATCATAGAAAACAATTTGAGTGGGCATTTTGCCGTTGTTGCGTTGTTTGTACTTACTAATAAAGCTACGATATATACCGTGTTTAAAATATATTCCTTTTGGTTTGAAAAAGATTGGAGATTTTAAGATTTCCACTTTCTTAATACCATCTACCCATGCATCCATTCTTTTATTTTTAAAATCTAAACAAAAAGAAATATCTGTCCAAACTTCTTTCATATCTTTTAAAAGCTTCAGTCTATGATATCTCGAATCGTCAATAACGTTTGTTGCCGAACCACTAAGTTCATGCCAATTTAAAAATAAATATCCTTGACGTGCATCAATTTGAATTAAAGGTGGAAAAGAAGCTAAGCCACCAGCAGTGCCTGTTGGGCCACCATATTGATGAACTTGGCCTAAGGAAGTATTGGTTGGATGTGTATCGACAAAATTTTTAGATAGCATTAAACTATAACCATAACATTGTTTTTTTTTAGCAGGCTGTCGTGGTCTTGTTGAAAACTCAACTCTTTCTCGATCGGTATCACAATCACTCCAATTATCGTCTCCAAAGCAATCACCATCTCTTAATTCAAATCGTTGGTAATATTTTCCAGCACGTGCTTTTGTTTTATCTTTGATATATTGAAAGTTGTGATCATTATGATCCATAAAGTTTAAATGAAACTTAAAACCACTTCTCTTGGTTTTTAAACCAAATTTACCCTCTTCATCTTTAAAAATTCCAGAAATAGCAAGTGTTGGAATCAATAAAAATATGATTAACAATTTTTTCATAAAATTTCTGCCGTAAATATTGAGATTTTATTTTAGCATACCCCGTGCCGTAATAATACCGCACTCCAATAAAGTTTTGAGAATTTTATCTAGCTTATTTAACGAATGTTTATTGTTTTACACAGAAATTGGGTCGTACGTCAGGCTCATAACCTGAAGGTCGGCGGTTCAAATCCGTCCCCCGCAACCAATCCCAGCAACATTTTTTTGATTTTCAATATGTTGATAAAGTAATTCTAGTGAAATATATCTTCAACCAGAACTGATTTTTTAAACATCATGAATTATTTTGTATTTTAACTTATAGATCGCCTCAATTAAAGCTGAAAAAATAAAAGTTGAAATAATAGTATAAGTAAAAAATGGAATAGCTAAAGTATAGCTCAACATTAAACCAGCTGCTGTATAACCATATGACCCCAGAGACCATACTCCAAAATTAGTAATTATAAAAAATAAGCATGCACCTAATAATGATCCTGAAATTCTAGTTAATATAGTTTTTGCAAAAAATCTAGATCCTAGACCGATAAAAATAACACTTCCCCATGTAAAAAGAGTAACTCCATGAAATCCTATAAGCAAGTCTGTAATTATAAAAGAAATAATAAGGGCTGGTAAATACCTAATTCCTAAAAGAGCTGGCACATAAAAGCTTAAAGCAAGTAAGCTAGTAAAATTAGGTGGGTGAGGAATAAAGCGACTTACGGATAAAGCAAGTAATATTCCAAGTGATATTTTAATATAATTCATTTTTTATTTTTAATTAATAAAGCGTTTGATTGCAAGTTTTAATTATTTTTATGAATTGACCTTAATACAGTTATATTTTTATTTAACTATATTTTTTTATGTAAATTAAAATTTACAAAGGTTTTTTTAATCTTGTTATTTATTATGATTCTTTCTTGGATTTCAGATAAAACTAATTTTTTTTGTTTATTTGAAAACTGAACCCAGTTAGATATTTCATATAGTTTACGACAGCAACCTATACATAGGTTGTTGTCACGATCTATTGTGCAAACATTTTTACAAGGGGATTTAATCATAATAAACTAGAATTCAGTTTTAACACCAAAGTTAAGCATTCTCTCTTGACCTCCATACTGATAGCTAGTCTCATAGTCAGCTGTCAAAGCATTTCTAAGGGTCATAAAATACACTTTATCATTTATTTTTATATTACTTAAAATATCAAAGGTTATGTAGTCGCCTAAAATGACGTCATGCCAACCTGCAGAATAACCATGGTAAGCGAGGGTATTAGCGTTACCATAATCTCTTCTCTCACCAACCCATTTAGTATTTAAAGTTAGATTTAAATCACCTATACCTTCAAAATTATCAACTGTTTTTTTTAAACTTGAACTTATTTGGTGTCTAGGCACCAAGACAGCTTGTTCATCTATAGGTGATGCTGCTGTTTTTGATGGCTTGTCAAAATCTTCTCCATCATATGAATCTGTAAAAGCATAATTAAGAGATACATTAAAACCTTGTGGTAATATTTTGCTCGCAGCAAACTCTATACCTTTATTTTTTACTTTAGCAGGGGTATTTTTGATTACACTACCATTCACACCTGTGCTTGTAATATCCCTATTTCCAGACCAGTTTGTTATTGCATCATCATATTGAACCATAAATGCTGTTAAGCTTAAATTTAAATCTAATTCCTCAACAAATTTATCTACACCAATATCCATTCCCCAACTTCTCTCTGGTTTAATTTTTCCTTTGATAAGCATATTTGTGTCATAAAAGTAATCGTTTAGAGTCGCAAATTTTATACCATTACCAAAAGATGTACGATATTTAGTGTTATTATCTTCTTTATAAGCAAATGTTGCTCGTCCAGTATAATATTCACCCGCTATAGTATGTTCATCTCTTCTCATTCCAAAAGTTCCATATAATTTTTCCAATGGTCTGAATTGTATATCTGCATATTGTGAAAGTATGTATTCATCGTTCTCACGTTTTCCATTAATAGCCCAAGTTGTAAAATTTGCTTTCTCTAGCTCATTATCTAAACCATAAACAATTTTTGTATCTAAATTAAAATTATATTCTCCTAAATAATTAACTGTATCTCTTTCACCAGTAAAATTTCCCCCATTAGCACCAACATATCCCATAACCTCTCTTACAGATTTGAACTTATTAAAAATTATTTGATTTTTAAATTTACCGCTATTTTGTATTAATCTAAAATTATAAGATGCTTCATAATCATCAGTGGAGTTATTATCTGGTCGTTTTGAAGAAGTTGCATCATTATAAGTACTATAATGCTGCCCTTCATCATATTCTAAAAGAGAATCATTATAACTTAAATTATTTTCAACTCTTAAGTCCTCATTTATTTGATAGCCATATTTAGCAGTAACACCTTCAGATCTATAGGCATCTCTTTCAGTATTATCGTTCATTGCTGATTGGCCTTCAGTAAAAAAACCATTTAAGTTTAGAGCAAAGTCATGGGCCTCTTTTTTTCCCAAAATATTATAATTTAGGTTTCTTTCTTTAGCTATTTGGCTCCATGAATCCAGTCCACCGGCTAAACTAATACTTTGTTTAATACCTTCTTCTTTTGCTTTTTTTGTATAAATATTTATAGCACCACTAATTGCACCGCTTCCATATAAAGAACTATGAGTTCCTTTTAAAACTTCAATACGCTCAACACTATCAGAAGGTATTTGATTAATTCCATAATAACGGTTGTCTGGTGTAGAAGGATCAGCCATTTTTACACCATCAATAAAAACAGTTGAATATCTACCTGGTAGTCCTCTCATTTGTACCCCTGTTAAAGTTCCGTAGCCACCCATTTGAAACATGCTCATCCCTGGAACAGAATATTCAAGAGTATCACCTATAAAAAAATCATTATTTGAATCAATCTGTTCTTTTCCAACTACTGTAATATCTGAACCAACTATTGATTTTGATTGAACAGTTTTACCAGCAGAAATAACAATTATTGGAATTTCTTCTGCATATAATTTTGATGATTCAAAAAAAATAATTAACAATAAAAAAAATCTTACTATCATACGACACATTCTTTTTTAAACTTCTTAAAAATAAGAAGTTATTAATTTAATGCCGATGTTAATTAAAATTGTAGAACTAGACTTTCCCTGGCCATTGTTCAACAGCGGACTACCTTGGGTGGTACTCGGGCTCAAGTCTTTAAAAACTTTTACCGTTGCAGGTACAGTTAATGATTTTCACATTATTTCCCACCAAGATTCAAGATGAAAAATTTATATAACATGTTTTGAAAAAGTCAAAATAAAATTTGTACTCATATATGGATGAAATTATCAATTATTATAAAGTTATTTAGAAATATTATATTCAATGGTATAAAAAATTGTGTATAATTTATCTATAATAATACCTTTATATAATGAAGAAAAAAGACTTTTAAAAAGCTTAACAAAATTAAAAGGGTTCCTTTTGGAAAAAAAACGAGCAAAAATTGAAATAATTTTTGTAAGTGATGGTAGTACCGACTCAACTAATAAAATTATTGATATATTCATTAAAAAAAATAAAAAAATTATTAAATCTTTTTTTATAAAATATAAAAAAAATGTTGGCAAAGGATATGCATTAAAAAAAGGTATATTAAAATCAAAAAAAGATTGGATACTAATTTGTGATGCCGATATGTCTGTTCATCCAAATCAATTCAATAACTGGTATATAGGTAAAAAAATTCTTGATAAAAATAAGGCTTATTTTGGTTCAAGGAGACATGAAAAATCAAAAGTTGAAAGCTCTAGAATTAGGATAGCACTTGGGCTATTTTTCATACTTTTTATAAGAATATTGTTTAATATCAAATTAAAAGATTCACAGTGTGGATTTAAAGTATTTCATAAAAGTTATGCTTTAAAAGTTTTTAAAAAAATAAGTTCTTTTCGTTTTGTTTTTGATATTGAATTAGTTATTTTATTAAAAAAATTCAAAGTAGATATAGTTGAATTACCTCTTAAATGGGTGCATCAAAATGGGAGTAAATTAAACATTTTCTATGACGTGCCAAAAATGATTTATGATATTCTTGTAATTAGATTAAAAAATATAAAATAAAAAATTTTATAATCTACAAAAAAGATTTTACTAAAGCAGTTCCGCCTTTTAAGTACCTTTTAATGTCTTCAAATGTTCTAATTTTTAAAATTCTTTTTAAAATATAACTAGGCCTTAAATAAAATTTTCTAAAAGCATAACGTTCCATATCTTTTAGTTCTTTTGGATTTTTATATCCTTCTGGTAGCCATGTAACATTCCAGCATTGATATTCTTCTAAATCTCTGGTTATAAATTTTCCCCATTTTCCTGCTTCTATTTCTTTAGACAGCTTAGTTCCAGGGTAAGGACACACTAAAGTAAATTGTGCATAGTCAGGATCAAGCTCAATTGCATTTTGTACAGTTTGTTTTGCTAATTCAGGCGTTTCTCCAGGTAGGCCAATTAAAAATGATCCTCTCACTTCTATTCCAGCTTCTTTAGTCCATTTTGCAACTTGTTTCATCCTATCAAAATTTTTATTTTTTCTATTTGTTTGTATATTTTCTGCTAATTCATCGATTGCTGTTTCATAACCGTAGAAAATATTCCAACAACCAGCTAGACGCATTAATTGTAGTATTTCTTTATCAACAGTATTGACTGCAGCATAACAAGACCAAACTAAATCTAAATTTTCTTTAATTAATAATTCTAAAAATTCTTTCATCCATTTTTTATGATAACTCATTGTATCATCCCAAAATGATATTTCTTTAATGCCATATCTTTGAACACATTCTTTTATTTCTTCTATTACTTTTTGCGGACTTCTTCTTCTTGCTCCAGTACCTGCTTGATCACAAAAAGAACAAAAATACGGACAACCTCTAATTACTACCATATTTGTTAATGGTAGTTTTTTATATTGATTAGGCAAAGGTATGTATCTTTCCATTGGAAATAAGTCTCTTGCTGGTAATGGTAAGTCGTCTAAATCTTTTATATTTTCTTTTGGTGGATTTTTAACCACTTTGCCATCTTTTTTGTAAATAATCCCTTTAATATTTTTTAATATTTCAGAATCTGAAAGGAATGCTTCTCTATCATATTTTTTTTCTTTAAATTTTTTTACAATATCGTGTGCTATATATTCTCCATCTAAACCATATGCAATAATATCAAAAACATCATAATCGTTAGCTGTTTCAATTCCTGCAACATTTGCATGTGAGCCACCTATTACAGTAAGTTTATTTGGAAGTTTTTCTCTAACTTTTTTAGCTAGTTCTGTTGCTCTAGCAAGTGAATATGTTGTTGTAGAAAAACCTATTATAGCAGGATTTTTTTCAAGAATAATTTCATAAACTTTTTCATTGCTAATTCTTAAAGTTGGACAATCTAATACTCCTACACCGTACCCTTGTTCTCTAATATATGCTGCAAGACTTGCCATACCTAAAGGTATTAAGTCGCCACCAACTTCTCCCATATCATCTTTTCCATATCTTTCAGCTATTGAATCTGGTGGATTAATAAATAAAAAATCTATCTTATTATTTTGTGGAGCAAAGCCTCTATTTATGAAGTCCTCAGTTGTTGGCTGAATTTTAGCAAGTCCTTTATTAAAGGGCTTACTAATTTTATTTACTAAGGAAGAAATGTTCATTATTTATTTTAATTGTTTAAAATTAGTATATTCATTGTTTAATTGTTTACTAGAAAATATTATTTTGAGCAAGTTTCTTTTTAAAAATGAAATATAAAAACATATTAATTATAGTATTTTATTGTGTTTTATCTTTACTACTGACATCTTTTATTCTTGGGATTAATAATTTATCATTTATAAATACTGGTTGGTTAGCAGCTCATGATGTAACTACTGATTTAGTTTCTTGGAAATTTTTTAAAAATGATGTTTGGAGGTTTCCATTAGGTGCCAATCCTAATTATGGTATGGATATAGGTAGTGGAATAGCATTTTCAGGATCAATTCCAATAATGGCAATTATTTTTAAATTATTTTCCAGTATACTGCCCGAGAATTTTCATTATTTTGGTCTATGGATTTTTATTTGTTTTTTTCTTCAAGCTTATATTGCCTTTCTCATCATTTATAATCTTACTAAGAGTTTATCTTTTTCAATTATTGGATCATTATTTTTTATCTTATCACCAACACTAATTAATCGATTAAGTTTTCATTTATCTCTTTGCGCTCATTGGTTAATTTTAATGGGTTTTTATATAGAAACAAAAAAAAATTTATTAAATAAAAACGTATATTGGGCATCCCTTATTTCTCTTTCTTCATTAATACATTTTTATTTTACAATTATGTTGCTAGGAATATTTTTTTTATTCTTCTTAAATGGTTTAAGAAATAATTCAAAATCAAAAAAAAGTTATAGTCAGCTACTTGTAGTTCTAGGGTCATTAATCTTTACAATGTTTATTATTGGATATTTTGATGTGCCATTTACAGATGCACTTGCATATGGGTATGGCAAATATACCCTAGATGTTGCGAGTCTATTTGGTCCAAGCACAGCTGTCGTTAACGGAGAGATTAATTGGTCATTTTTTTTTCCTAACACTACTATGTTATCTCTAGAAGGTTTTGCTTATTTGGGATTGGGAGGAATTATTTTTTTAATTTTTCTAATCATAATTTTTATTTACAATTTTAAAAATATTATTAAAAAAGAATTTTTTTTACCTATTTTTTTTATTGTGTTAATTTTTTTAATTACTGCAATAACAAATAAGGTGCATTTATTTAATAGTATAATATTTGATTTTGAACTCCCAGAAATATTTTATGGAATATTAAGTGTAGTTCGTGCATCTGGAAGATTGGTTTGGCCAGTCTACTATCTTATTTTTTTAATTTCTATAATATTTTTATACAAAAATTTTTCTAAAAAAAATTCATTTTATATTTTAATTTTAATATTGTTTATTCAATTTGTTGACATTTATCCTGGTCTTAAGAGACATTACAATTCCAGTGCTTTTAAGTCTGAAAAAAAATTAACCAATTATTCTTACTGGGAAAATTTAACAAAAAAAAATCCTACATTACGTACTACCTACCTTAGTAATGAAACTAAATTTCTTGTAGGCCTAAGGGAAATCTTGTTGTTAAAGAACATTAAAAATACTGACATTTCTACTCATGGTAGATATAATAGAAAGCAAGCCTCAATATCTAGATCAAATTTATATAAATCCTTTGATGAAAAAAAAATTCCTAAAAATACTATTTTTGCAGTTGATAACTTTAATCACTTAAGAACTCTTAAATATTTATTTAAAAATGAAGATATTGGATTTTTTTTTAAAGATAATAAATGGTTAGTAATTGCAAACTATACAGACCAGATGACGGATTATGATATAAATCAACTGAAAAAAATTAGCCCTATTGTTGTCTCAAAAAATACTAAAATATATTTCAATTTTTATGAAAAAAATTCAATACATGGGCTTGGATGGACTCACAATCATCTATCTGACAAAAAAGGAATATGGACAGAAGGCAATGTTTCTAATTTAATTTTCAAATTAGATAAAAATATTAATAAAAATTTTCTCATAAAAATTAAGTTAAGTTCAATAATTACTAAAAAGAATGAGTCAATTAATTTTACTATTGATGTTAATAATTTTTTTACTAAAAAGTTTATTTTAAAAAATATTAATGAATTAAAAGAAAAGTCAATTTATATAAATCTGAATAAAAATAATATCAAAGATAATATTGTTTATATTAAATTTAATATTGAAAATCCTGTAACAAAATTAGAATTATTAGAATCTCCTGATGCAAGAAAATTAGGAGTTTTGATTAAAAGCTTAGAAATTATAAATAATTAAGATTAATTAGTTTTAATTTGAAAAATATTTGAATCGGTTTATGTTGATTAATAAAGATTATGTATAAAAAAGAAATATTTCGAAACTTAGACAAAAAGTATAACTCTCATCTCTATAGTGGATTATTGGGACTTTTAATGAACTACTGCCATAAAAAACTAGAAAATTTTAAAGGTATAAAAAATTCTTATGACAAGATTCTAGAAATAGGTGCTGGAAGTGCTCCTCATTATAAATATATCAATCATTCATACAATGAATACCATGTGGCAGAAACATCTGACTATGCTAAAGATTTTCACAAAGACAATGAAAAAGTAAAATTTATTAAATACGATGGAAAAAAACTTCCTTATCAAAATGAAACATTTGATAGAATTATAATTTCACATTGTTTAGAACACATTTTATCTCCTGAAGAGTTTATAGAAGAAATGATGAGTAAACTTAACAAAGGTGGAGTTTTATCAATATCATTACCAACAGATCCTGGAATTGCTTGGCGTCTAGGAAGGCTTTTTATTAGATTTTTTACCATTAAAAAAACATATAAAATCTCTGGTGAAGAGTTTAACTATATGAATGCTACAGAACATGTTAATTCTATATTTAACTTAATCTCAATTATTAGATTTAATTATAAAAATTCTTATGAAGAGAATTTTTACCCATTAAAAATAAAAATGTCTGACATTAATCTTTTTTATAATGTTCATATTTACAAAGAATAACTAAATTTAAAATTTTTATTTAAAAAATATTTAAATAGTAAATATTTGCACTAATTAAAAAAATTGAAAAATAAGCAAAAACCAAGCCTAAATTTATTTTTCTTAAATTAATATTATCAAAAATTAGATTGCTATGAATCATACCAAAAATTATTATAATCATTAATGGGTCATAATATTTTTGATAAAGAGTTGAAGAGGGAAACATAAAGCAAAATAAAAATAAAATTAATATATTTTTAAAACTAAGATTAATACTAAACAAAATTAATACTGACCCAACATAAGATAGAAAAATAAAAAAAAATTTTGAATCAATTAGTTGAGAAATTTTATAAATTATTCCACCTCCATATTCTTTTAAGGGCAACTCGTAATAAAAAAAAGTTAAAACAAAAACAAATGTTAAAATTAAAAAATAAATTTTTCTTTCATTATAAGATTCTTTCATTTTTAAATAATTCTCGTATGAAAAAAAAAATGGAGACATATAAAATAGATACATTGTAAAAAAAACTAGTGGTGTAAATATAAAGTCAGGTTTTGCAAAGCTAATAATATAACCTGCATTAAATTGAAGGTAATTATAAGTATATAAAATTCCTGGAATTAATAAAAAAAAATTAAAAATAATTATGTAGAAAATAAATTTTATGCTTATTTCTCTAAATAAAAATACGGCGTATATAATGGCAATTATTAAATAATATTGCCTAATATAGGTAGCAATTATTAAATAAAAAAAACTTAAGAAGACATCTTTTAAATTATTATTTTTTTTTTTTATATATGTAAGAAATTTACTCAATGAGAGTACAAAAAATAGTAAAGCTAAATTATCATTAGTCACCCAAACTGCTGATGAACGAAGATAAGGCGAAAAAAATAAAACTAAAGATATAGCAAATAATAAATTTTTATTTGATCCTCTAAATTGTTTTTTTAGAATTGAATAAAATATTACAGGTATAAAAAAACTTAATGTCAAAAATATTAAATCAGAACTTAATTTATTTAAAAAATTTTCTAAACTTGGTTTTATTATATAGAATATGGGAGAATGTGGCATTTGATTTTCTATAAAATAAGATATTCCATTTTGGATACTCTCTGCTATCTGTTCTTGGTATGCTTGTGTCAATGTAGAATCATAGTGAGATCCACCGCTAGAGTTTTCACCTAAAAAAAATGAAAGAATAAAAGTTAAGTAAAATATAAAATAAATTACAAGCTTATTTTTTAATATTGTCATTGTCATTTTATATGCAATCTTGTTATCTATATTATGTAGTTTAACACAATAAATAAATTAAATTTTAATACCAATCTAAAATTAATTTTTTTAAGTATTTTAATTGTGTTTTTTTTATAGAACATTATTAATCTAGATATAATAAAAAATTCTAATGCTTAAAAATAACCTAATATTTTTCATGCCACAAATGGTTGGTGGAGGTGTTGAAAAAAACCTCTATATAATTGCAAATAGTTTTGCAAAAAAGATTAAAAATGTATACCTAATTACGTCCAGCAAAAATTTTAATAAAAACTTTAAAAATATCAAAATCATAAATCCTAAATTTAAAATATGGAATTATCTTGGTAAACGTCTTAATTACTTAATTTGCCTATTAATTCTTATAAGGGAAATTTCAAATAAGAAAAATCCAGTAGTTTTTGCTTTTCAGGCTAACATATATTGTATAGTTGTTTGTAAGCTTCTAGGAATTAAAATTATTACACGGTCAAATACTGCTCCTGCTGGATGGACACGAAATATTTTTAAAAATTTTATTTTTAAGATAATACTATCTGCAGCTGATAAAATAATTGTTAATAGTTACGAATTTCAAAAAGATTTAAAAAAAAAATTTAATGTTAAAGCTGTATGTATTTATAATCCATTAAATATAAAAGAGATAAAAAATAAGTCAAAAATTAACATCAATTTAAAATACTTTAAAAAAAATAATAAACTCAAAATTTTAAACATAGGAAGGCTTACTGATCAAAAAGATCATCTTACTTTATTAAGGTCTGTTAAAATTTTAAAAAATAAATATAACTTAAATTTTATTTTATTAATTATAGGCAGTGGACAAAATGAAAAAAAAATAAAAAAATTTATTATTAAAAATAATTTAAATAATGAAGTTAAAGTAATTAAATTTCAAAAAAATCCATATCGATTTATAAAACATTGTAATCTATTCGTTTTATCTTCTTTATATGAGGGGTTACCGAATGTCCTTCTTGAAGCATTAACTTTAAAAAAATTTGTTATATCGTCTAATTGTCCTACTGGACCTAATGAAATTTTAAGTTACGGTAGAGGTGGGTTTTTATTCAAAATAAGAGATCATGAAAGCTTAGCAAAAAAAATGGTGTTTTATTTTAATAATAAAAAAATTTTAAATAAAAAGATTAATTTTGCTTATAAAAATTTAAATAGATTTGATTATAATAAAAGTTTAGAAAAATATTATGCTGAAGTTACTAATTTATTTTAAATTTAGATTTTTTACTATCTATTAAAAAAGCTTTTACTGTATTTATTGTTAATTCATCAAATGATTTACCAAAATTTTCAATTTGTTCAATTGTTGATGGCGGTATTGTTATTATATGACATCCAAGTTGTTTGGCTTGAATATAATTATAAGGTTCTCTAACGCTGGCCCAAAGTATTTCAACATTTTTAAATTTCTTTGCCATATTAATACTTCTTTTAAATTCAGGAACAGGGTCTTTACCAGTATCACCTGCTCTTCCAGCAAATATAGAGATTATAACTTTTGTTTTTTTATTAATTAATTTAAGAATTCTATTAGTTTGTTTTGCACTATATACAGCCGTAATATTAAGTTTAATATTTTTATCGTTTAATTCTTTTATTATTTTTCCCATAAAAATACCTTTTGAATTACATACTGGTATTTTTACATAAACATTTTTGCCCCAAGTATTTATCTTTAAAGCCTGCTTTCTCATATTAATATAATTGTCAGCAAAGACTTCTAGGGAAACAGGTTTATTAGGGCATATTTTAAGAATTTTTTTTGAATAGGATTTATAATCTTTCGCTCCCGCTTTTCTCATTAAGCTTGGATTTGTAGTAAACCCCTTAACAATTTTTTTTTTATTGAACTTTTTTATCTGACTTAATTCTGCAATGTCACAGTATATTTTGGTTGGCATATTTAGTCTTTTTTTTAATTTCGTTAAGATATTTTATAATAAATAGTGCTTTTTTGTTATTTTTCTGAATATTGCATTTATCATATAAAACATTATGAATCATTTTATTTAAGTAATCTTTTTTAGATATAATATCTACATTATTTATAACATGTTTTTTTGTATTTAAATTTAAATTATAAATAAAATTAATTTCTTTTTTATTATTAAATTTAACATTTATTTTAAATAATTTTTTTTCTTCAATTTTAAAAGTGCAGCCTATTATTATATTTTTTTTTAAAAGGCCATATAAAATACTGATATCGTGATACATAAATCTATTAAAAAATTCCACATCTTTTCCTTTGACAAACTTGGACCTATAAACGTTATTTTCCAAATTTAATTTTTTAATCTTATTACTGTAAAAATCATATAAATCACTAACATATAATTTTACTTTTTTTTTCTTTGAAATTTCGATTAATTTTTGAGCTTTTTTTAATGACAAACAAAGTGGTTTTTCACAAAAAACATTTATTTTTTTATTTAAGCAATTTTTTACAATTTCATAATGAGTCTCGTTTGGCGTTGCAATAAAAACCCATTTAATTTTATACTTGTCAATTGAATCTAAATAGTATTTTTTTTTTCCTGAAATAAATTTTAAATTAGAAATTTTAGTAAGTTTTGACTTTAACTTTAAACCCCACATTCCTTTTCCAATTAATCCAACACTGATTTTTGTCATTTTATATTTTTATAAAATTTTAAATTTTTTGCTAAGTAAACACAGTTATTCCATTTTCCAGAAAATATACTTAAGATTTTTTTTGAATGAAAATACACACTTGTGGTTCTTTCATCTGTTTTTTCATTATTTTTTTTTAATGCTCTGACAACAAACATAGAACCTATATATTTGGATTTATTTAAAAAGGGTAAATATTTAGAACTTCTATTTATAAATTCTTGATATTTTGAAAATTTAATATTTCTAATTATTCCTTTGTTTAAAAATTTAGTTTTATTTGATTTAAAATTTGGAAATTTTGAAATTATCGTCTCAAGTTTTGATAATTTTACATCACTTAATAAATGATAATTTGTTCCTAAGTATGGATCAACACAAACAAAGTTTCCATCAATTACTACAAAACTTTTTTTTTTGTATTCCTTGGGTAATTTAATTACAATTTTTTCAACTAATTGATATTTGTATGTATTTAATTTTTTTATTCCAAGTTTAAATAGTACATTATTATTATTTGAATAAGTGGCAATTATAACTTTGTCATATTTAAGCAGGTATTCTTTTTTAAACTCTTTTTTTAAAAATAATTTTATATTTGAGTTTTTAATTTTACTTAAAAATATTTTTTTAGTTTTAAAGAAATTTAATATTTTTTCATTTGTTAATATTGAATTTTCGATAGCTGAAACACTTTTTAAAAAATCAACTTGTTTATATGGTAATTTATTTTTTTTTAAAAATTTTAAATAATCTTTAAAATTTATTTTTCCATTTTTTGCAATTGGATAATAATTTATTGTTTTATCAAAAATTTTTTTACCAAAAAAAGAAACGAAGTCTTTTTTAGATTTACTTATTTCATTTACAGTTTTTTGAGATCTTGGATAGTGATATCCAGAATGAAACCTAAACTGATTTGAGGATGATGCACCATTAAAAATATTTTTTTCCTTTTCAAAAAGATCTACGTCATGATCTTTAGATAGTAATAATGAAAGTGTAGCTCCATAAAATCCAGAACCTATTACAGCAATTTTCATTAGTAATTTTTAATTATTTCAATAAATGGTTCACTTATGTCTTTTTTGAAATTTTTCTTTACATAATTATATGCCATATTTACTTTTGCTTTTATCTTTCGGTGACTAATCTTAAGATCTTTTAATATACTATATAACCTCTGATGATCACCAACTCTAAATAATATTCCTCCTTTGCCTCCTTGTAAAATTTCACCTGGTCCAACCTTACAATTTGTAGATATGATTGGCTTTTTTAAGCCTGCAATTTCTAACAAAATATTTGGGTTACCTTCGTATTTTGACGTTAGAACTTTCACATCAGCTAAGGAAATAAATTTATAAGGATTAGATTGAAAATCGATAATTTTAACATGTTTATTAATCTTTTTATTATTAATATATAATTTCAATTTTTTATAATCACTTCCATTTCCAATAAATAATAATCTTGCTTTTCTTACTTTTATTAATTTGGAAAAAGCTTCTAATAAAGTTATTAAATCTTTCTGTTCTGTTAACCTTCCTACATTAATTATTTTTAAATATTTATATCCTTTAAAAAAATTAAAGTTTAATTTAATTTTTGATTTTCTTTTTATTCCTATTAAATCTAAAGACTGTCTATGAATAATGCTGTTAAGATTAAAATATTTTTTTATTTCTTTTTTAAAATCGCCTGATGTTACTAAAATTTTATCTGACAATGAATAAAAAAATTTAAAAAAAAATTTTTTAATATAATTTGAAATATACTTTGATGGAGCTGTATTGCATCTAATAATAATTTTTCTATTTGTAAGCCTAGCAATTATTATTGCTAGAATGTTACTTTGAAATGAAATTATTAAATAACTATTTTTAATACAAAAGTTTAGTAACGTAAAAAAACAAAAAAAATATTGTGGATATCTTCTATTCGTCTTAAAACTAAATCTAGGAGTAATAACATCTATTTTTTTATTAAATGAGTATAATTTTTTTGCCACATTATTTTCTAAATGTCGATACGTAATAAAACTTATCTTATAATTTTTTTTAGATAATGAATTAATTAATGAAAATAAGTTTTTGGTTAATCCACCAGTTTCAATTGAGGGGTAAAAAAATATTAATTTATTTTTATACTTCATTATTTAATATTGAATTACCCTAAAAATATTTCTCAATCGAGATTTTTTGTTATTTCTTCAGTCATTTTTTTTGCATCTGCAAATAGCATTAATGTATTTTCTTTGTAAAATAAATCATTATCAATTCCCGCATATCCTGGGGATAAACTTCTTTTTACAAATAGTACAGATTTACACTTTTCAACATCTAATATGGGCATCCCATAGATTGGGCTTTGTTTGTCTGTTTTTGCAGCAGGATTTGTTACATCGTTTGCTCCAATAACAAATGCAACATCTGAATTAGCAAAATCATTATTTATCTCTTCTAATTCAAAAACCTCATCATAAGGCACATTAGCTTCAGCAAGTAGTACGTTCATATGTCCTGGCATTCTTCCAGCAACAGGATGAATTGCATACGTAACTTTGATATCATTCTTCTTAAGTGTATCCACCATTTCTCTTAATGCGTGTTGCGCTTGTGCAACAGCCATTCCATAGCCTGGGACAATTATAACTGACGAAGCATTTTTCATTAAAAAAGCTGCATCTTCGGCGTTACCACTCTTAACGGGTTTTTGCTCTTTACTTCCAGATGATATCAACTGTTCTGTTCCACCAAACCCTCCTAAAATTACATTAAAAAAAGATCGATTCATACCTTTACACATTATATAAGATAAAATTGCACCAGACGATCCGACTAATGCTCCTGTAATAATTAAAGCACTATTTTCTAAAGTAAATCCAATTCCAGCTGCTGCCCAACCTGAATACGAATTTAACATAGAAATTACAACTGGCATATCTGCTCCACCAATTGGAACTATTAGTAAGAATCCTATCAAAAATGAAACTGCTATTAGTATCCAAAATAAATTTGAAGATTGAGTTATACATAATAAATAAGTTAAAATTATTATTGAAATTAATATTAAAGCATTAAGTGGGTGTTGACCTTTAAATGTTATCGGTGCACCAGACATTATTCCTTGAAGTTTTAAAAAAGCAATTATTGAGCCTGAAAATGTTATTGCACCAACTGCTGCTCCAATTGACATTTCAATCAGGCTTCCAAGTTTAATATTTCCTGGAGAACCAAGATTAAAGGCTTCAGGATTTAAAAATGCTGATATTGCGACAAAAACAGCTGAAAGTCCTACAAGACTATGAAAGCCAGCCACTAACTCTGGCATTGAAGTCATTGGTATTTTGTATGCTATAAATGTTCCTATTAAACCACCAATTATTAAAAAGATTAAAACATAAATAAACCCACTAGAAAAATTTCCAATAGATAAAAAAGTTACAGTAATTGCTATTACCATTCCTAAAATTCCAAAAAAATTTCCTTGTCTAGATGTTTCGGGAGATGACAATCCTCTTAATGCTAATATAAATAATACACCTGAAATTAAATAAAATATTGCTGATAAATTTGCAGATATCATTATTTATCCTTCCTTTTCTTTTTATACATTTTGAGCATTCTTTGAGTAACTAAAAACCCTCCAAAAATATTAATAGCTGCTAAAGATATAGCTAAAAATCCAAAGATACTTGAGGTATTAAAAATACTTTCAGAATTTCCCGCTAATCCTGCTATTATTGCTCCCACTATAATTACTGAAGAAATTGCGTTTGTAACTGACATTAAGGGCGTATGTAGAGAGGGTGTAACGCTCCATACAACATAATATCCAATAAAAATTGTAAGAATAAATATACTTAATCTGAATATAAAGGGATCTATTTCCATAGTTTTATTTAATTAAAGTTTTTTCAATTATCTCGTCTTCTAAATTAATATTAATTTTCTTATTTTCTTTATCATACAAATTTGCAACAAAATTGAATACATTTTTCGAGTACAAATTTGATGCAGAGACTGGTAGTTTATTTAAAATATTAGCTTCTCCCATAATTCTTACGCCACCTTTATCAACTATCTTATCTACCTCTGTAAAGGCAGTATTCCCCCCTTGAATAGCAGCTAAATCATAAATTACCGAACCTACCTGCATATTATTTATCATTTTTTCTTTAATTATTACTGGAGCTTTTTTCCCAGGTATCAAAGCTGTACAAATTACAATATCAATTTTTTTTAAAGTTTCACCTAGTAACTCTTCTTGTTTCTTTTTAAAATCTGCTGAAGCTTCTTTGGCATATCCTCCTTCTGTCTCAAGATTTTCTGAACTGTCTTCAACAGTTAAGAATCTACCTCCTAAACTTTCTACTTGCTCTTTTGATGCTGCTCTTACATCTGTAGCAAAAACAATTGCCCCCATTCTTTTAGCTGTAGCAATAGCTTGTAATCCAGCAACACCTGCACCAACAACTAATACTTTTGCTGCAGGAATAGTTCCAGCTGCTGTCATCATCATTGGTATTGCTTTTTCAAAGTTAGCAAAAGATTCTATAACAGCTTTGTATCCAGCAAGATTAGCCTGAGATGAAAGTATGTCCATAGATTGAGCTCTAGTTATTCTTGGCAGAAGCTCTAGAGAAAATAAATTAACATTTTTCTTTGCTAAGTTTTCTATTTTATCTTTGTTATTATATGGATTAAATACTCCAACCAATGTTTGATTTTCTTTAACTAAAGAAATTTTTTCGTCTGATAATAAAGCTAATTGGACAATTATATCTGATTTACTTAAAATTTCTTTTTCATCTTTGATTATATTTACACCTAATTGCTTGTATTCTTTATCGTCATAACCTATGTGCAAGCCATAATTTTCTACTAAAGAAACTTCCATATCTAAATTTATATATTTTTTTGCAATTTCAGGAGTGATTGCAATCCTTTTTTCAAAATTTTTATTTTCTAAAATTGAGCCAATTTTCATAAATAACTATAACAAAAAAATAAACATTATTTTATGGTCAAAATTGTCCACAAAAAATTATTTTTGTCTGGCTTTAAATTTTGGGTTTGTTTTATTAATTATATAAACTCTACCTCTTCTTCTAACTAGCTTAGAATTAAGGTCTCTTTTTTTTAGTGATTTAAGTGAGCTTTTAATTTTCATATTTATTAATTTTGTAGCCTGGCAATGTCCTACTCTTCCGTGCCTTAAGACAAAGTACCATTGGCGCTGAAGGGCTTGACTTCCGAGTTCGGAATGGGATCGGGTATTACCCCTTCGCAATAATCACCAGGCAAGCGACTTATATAGAAAAATTTTCAATTGTAAATAAATTATATTTAACAAAATATTAAATATAATTGGATAAAACACTATAAAACTAAAAATATCTCATATTAGAGTTGTTATGATTATAATAAATTTTATTTTTTTATGATTTTTTTTATGTAATCTTTGAGATCAATTTTACCATATAATTTATGAACTTTGTTTGATAAATTCATATTTGATAAAGCAGAAGCATATCTTTCTCCTTGTCTGGGTGGCAAAAGTTTTATCCTTGTTTTAAACATTCTTGCTACATTTAAAATTGATAAGCTTTTTTTATTTGAAATACTGTAGTGTCTACATTTATTTTTTTTCCACGCATAAAAACATACATTAACAGTATCATCAATATGTGTAAATTTTCTAGACTGAGTGCCTGGTTTAACTACTGGAAGTGGTTTATTTTTTTTATAAGCATCTTCAAAAATTCCAATAACAGTCGCCATTTCACCAGTGCAAACTTGTTTGGGACCATAAACATTATAAAAATAAATTATCTCATGCTTCATTTTAAACCATTTTTTTAAATTTTCTAATAATTCAAGGTTTTTTGCTTTAGTAAATGCATACGGTGATAAATTTTTATCTCTTCCTTTGTTTCCAATACTTGCAGAGGTTGCTGAATAAATTAACTTAATTTTATTTGTTAAACAAAAATTAAAAACTGCATGTGTGCCTATTGAATTGGATTCTATGCATTCATTCATTTTTAAAAAACTTTGATATATTCTTGCAAACTCTCCTAAATGAAAAATAGTCTTTATCTTTTTTTTTGTTGAGTGAAGAATATGAGAAATATTTTTTGTATTTCCTCTTATATATTTTACTCTAAGATTTTTAATATGGTTTTTTTTTGTTCCTGAAGAATAGTTATCAATACTTATTATCTTATATTTTGTTAGTTTTAAAAATAATAAAATAAGGTTTGATCCAACAAAACCTGCTCCTCCTGTTATGATAATAATATTTTTCATTAAAATTTTATAATTAAAAAAAATTTAATTTACGACTTATTAATCTTTAATCTTTTTAATTCCGATCTAACCATATCTTTGACTAACTCTTCTATCTTAATTTTAGCTTTCCAATTTAATTCCTTTAGAGCTTTTTTTGAATTTCCTAATAAGGTATCTACTTCGAGCGGCCTATAGTATTCTTTATCACAAGCTACAATACATTTTCCATCTTGAGTGAAGCACTTAGAATTTATTCCTTTTCCTCTCCAGATTGCTTTAATATTAAGTTCTTTCAAAACTAAATTTACAAATTGTTTTACAGAGTATTGTTTTCCGGTAGCTATTACAAAATCTGATGGATTTTTTTTTTGTAACATCTTCCACATGGCTTCCACATAATCTTTTGCATGGCCCCAATCTCTTTTGGCATCAATATTTCCTAGGTATAATTTATTTTGTTGGCTATTTTTAATTTTACAAAGAGCTATTACAATTTTTCTTGTTACAAATGTTTCTCCTCTTCTCGGGCTTTCATGATTAAATAATATGCCATTACATGCAAAGATATTATATGCCTCTCTATAATTGACAGTTATCCAGTGAGCGTAAACTTTTGCAACACCATAAGGGCTTCTCGGATAGAATGGTGTATTCTCATCTTGTGGTATTTCTTGAACTTTTCCAAACATTTCCGAAGTACCTGCTTGGTAAAATTTAGTTATTTTATCGTAACCATGAAATTTTATTGCCTCAAGAATTCTTAAGGCTCCTATCGCATCAGCATTGGCGGTATATTCTGGAACTTCAAAAGAAACTGAAACATGGGATTGAGCAGCTAAATTATATATTTCTGTTGGTTTAATTTTTTTAATTAATGTTGAAACTGATATTGCATCAGTAACGTCTCCATAATGTAAAAAAAAGTTTCTTTTTTTATCATAAGGGTCCTGATAAATATGATCTATTCTTGCAGTATTAAAAGATGAAGACCTTCTTTTAACGCCGTGAACATGATAATTTTTTTTAATTAATAATTCTGACAAATATGAGCCGTCTTGTCCTGTAACTCCAAAAATAAGTGCAATTTTTTTTTTCATGGTTTTTTCTTATACTTGAATAAAATATTTTTTTCATTAATTATTTTTATAATAAATATCAAAAATATTAATTTTTTTATTTTTTAAAGGGTCGTTTTTACATTTATCATTAACAGATTTGTCTTTACATTTATTGATATTTTTAATTCTAGTAAAAATATCAAAATTTTGACCTTCAGATCTATAATAAGAATTATTTATTACATTATAATTGTACAATTTGTATTCATTATTTAATCTATTAATATTTCTCATAAAAAAAATAAATATCGTCAAAATTAACAATATGTAAATTTTTTTTTTTAAAAGATTATTATTTTGCGAATATTTACTTAAAAAAATCGATAATGGAATAAATATTAATAGAGCAATTAAATGGTAACCGCCATATCTTAAGGCTGGATGAAAGTAAAACCACTCAAAAGTTAATAAAATTAATATTAAATAAATAAATATAAATTTAGGTTTTATAATTTTTTTTTTTTTTTTTTAAAAAAAAATTAAAAA
>Ga0209709_10000065_pt1 | contig 93182 bp, 96 predicted proteins | sample ArcticOcean_MG_C_2_FD_187435 | JGI IMG/M metagenome (GOLD analysis project Ga0209709, IMG submission 187435) | Marine microbial communities from western Arctic Ocean - ArcticOcean_MG_CB4_136 (SPAdes) (version 2) | ecosystem: Environmental > Aquatic > Marine > Oceanic | place: Arctic Ocean...
CGCTCGACGGTGAGGGTGCGCGCCTTGCGGTCGTGCGAGATCAGACGCGGGACGTAGGGCAAGTTTTTTTGGTAGATTCCGAGTTCGCGCGCGAAGACCTCCTTGTTCGCAAAGGTCTTGGTGCACTGAGTGGCGGAGCAGCAAACGGCAGAGTCGGTGGAGGTCGGGTCGACGAGTCGTTTGATAAAGCCAGGGACGGTGGACTCCGACTCACACGCCGACATTCGTCTCCTTGTCCCAATGTGTACCAAAAAGGGGAAAGCTGTACCAAACGAAAAAGCTTGGTACAAAAGCCCCAAAAGACGAGTCATGCGTCTCATCGTCAACTACGGACCACGCACGGCGATCGTCGTCCTGGACGGTGGTGCGACCATGTTCGACCTGGTAGAAAAGTGCGCGCAGAAGGTGGGGATGAAGAATGGACAGTTTGACGTTTGCCTGGATGTCGCCGGACGACCCGTCATCGAGGACATGAAGGAGGTGTGTGACGGGGACAGTCTCCGCCTCGTGACCAAGGAGGAGGGTGCACCCCACAAGAAGCAACGCACGACGTCGGCAACCACACGTTCGGAACGATCTGTACACAACCGACTTCGTGACGACGCTGGGTACGTTCGCGTTTTTGCTGGTCACGAGGACGGCAACGCAATGGTCCGTTGCGCACTCGCGGCACTCGGAGACATTTCCCCGTCGGAGCTGTCCGTGCCGACGAACGGTGTGAAGAACATGGAGGTGACGACGCGCGCCAACATTGTCCAAACGGCGACACACCTCTCGCCGGAGTGGAAGAACGCGGGACACTACGACGCGAACGAGGCGGGCGACGTTCTGTGCGCGGTCGCCGCGTACTACAAGACCCCAGTCGTCGTTCTTGATCTGGTCCACAAGCAGTACACGTCCGCACACCGGTACCTGGTCGACGGTTCGGACGGCGCCGTATCGTTGGACGCCATCTCCGACTGCGCACCGGGATCCATCCTTCTCGAACGCAAGGCCACTCACTATTCGGCGTTCCTGCACCTGGCGCGTCCCACCACCAAGGACGAGGCGTACCGTATGCACGCAAACGGGTTTGGAATCTGCTACGACCGTTCCAAGTACGTGAAGGCGGCAACGGAGGTCGGTATCCTCACCAAACGTGCACTCCTCGTTCCTCGCGACTGTGCGTACGTTCCGGTGATTTTTGCGCACATGAATCTCAACGGCATCGCCAGACAGACACTCAACCTGCTGGACCTCACGTTTCGCGAGGAGTGCGAGAGGCGCGAACAGTGCGGTGACATTGCGCCACGAAGCTGCATCGCATTCATGGACACGAACGCAGAGGCAAGTGGTTTGTTTGTGCGCAAGGACATTCTCCACCTTCGCAATGTCTGGGGTGTTACAATCGGTCCGCACATGAATGGGGTCTCTCCACTCGACGCGCGCCGCGAGCAGCGCTGCGTCGATGGAATACTGGCAGGTTGCGAGTCCGACGTGTGATATGTGTGCGCATTTGGGACGACGTTCGGACACGGGGGTGTGTGGTAATGAGGCGCGTTTACCTTACCACACGCGTATTTGGTAAGGGTTTGAGAAAGTACGCAGTGGATATGTCCGACATTGTCAACCTGCTACGCAACGGTGTCTCCGTGACCGATCCGCGCATCCGTCCACATGTGGAAACGGCGGATGCGGAACTCGTCGCGTTGTTTGGTAGTTTGAAGGGGTTTACTCCAATGGCGCGCCACAGATTCCTGATTGCACGGGAACTCGATGTACAGGAGGCGCACGCAATGATGATACGGCGTGTGGAGTGGGCGCGGTCGACCCTTCCCATCCCCATGAGCGACAGTGTGAGAGAAGAAATGGACAAGGGGAAGGTGGTCGCGACTCCGTACAATGATTTGAAGACGGATCGTCCCATCGTGGTGATTCGGTCTCGCCTCTTCGATCCTAAGATTCGAAGCATGGACGACAGTGTCCGGGCGACCATCGCAACGGTGGAGCAGTCGTTGGGGCGTTCTACTTCCGAGAGTGTCTGCGTGTACTACGATCGAACGGGCTTCGATATCAAACGGAACTTGGACATCGATTTTCTGAGGGAGGTGATACGCGTCCTCTCGGACAACTATCCGGAGACACTGTCTTCCATTTACGTGTACCCTACCGGAGGAGTCTTCAAGGCCGTCTGGACCATGGTTGCCGCGCTCCTCAACAAACGCACGCGAAACAAGGTCGTCATGCCCAAATCGTTGGACGAACTCCTGGAGGCGATCCCCACTCCTCTTGTGATGGAGGGGTTGTGAAAAAATTGTTTCATACACAGACAAATGGAGTGCGTGCGTGCGCCCCGTCCCGACATGGTACGAACGTTTGGTCTCGTCGCATTTGCATACGTTGCACTGTCGAGAGGTACGTGCTGTAAGTGGAAGCGCGTCGTCGCGTCCCTCATTGTGGTCAACGGACTCTTGTGTCACCTGACGCAGACGAGTTCGTGCCAATGGTTGGATGTCGTCGTGAATACGCTCGTCATACTCGTCCTCAATGCGACCTCTCCCGATCAACCCTACATTTTACTCTCAACTCTCGTCATATTCCTTGTTTGGAAACGGTGCACAGGTCGACCGGAGCGCGCGTGGCTGCACGTCCTTGGGGTGCAGTGGATCGGAGCGTACGCCCTTACGCGCGCGTGAGTGCCCCGTTTACGCGCGTGATCAAAACTCAGCGTCGAGTCCAAAGGTGTGGTCCTCCCCGGGACGCACGCGCACCCCCGCCTTCTGATACGACGTCTCGCGGTTCTCGAAGAAGTTGGCCTTGGTCTCCAACCCCTGCGTGAGCATGAACTCAAAGGGACACGTCGTGTGGAAGAGTTTGGGGTGACCCAACTGCACGAGAAGTCGGTCCGCCACAAACTCGATGTAGATGGACATGTCCGCCGCGTTCATGCCGATGAGGGACACGGGCAGTGCCTCGCAGATAAACTCCTTCTCGTGCTCCACAGCGTCGCGCACGATCTTGTGCACGGTCTCGTCCGACAATTTATTGGTCAGCAGGTCCTTGTACAGGTGCGCTGCAAAGTCCTGGTGCATTCCCTCGTCTCGCGCGATGAGGGTATTGCTGGCGCACAGTCCTGGCATTAGACGACGCTCCTTCAACCAGAAAATGGCACAAAAGGAGCCGGAGAAAAAGATGCCCTCCACGACCGCAAAGGCGACGAGACGTTCCGCAAAAGATGCATCGTCGTTGTCGATCCAACGGATCGCCCACTGCGCCTTTTTACGGATGCAGGGGAAGTGGTCAATGGCGTGGAAGAGACGGTCGCGTTCCCCCTCGTCCGAAATGTAGGTCTCTATCAAGAGCGAATACATTTCGTTGTGCACGTTCTCCATGGTCTTCTGAAAGTCGTAGAAGCACTTTGCCTCGCGGAGGCACACCTCCCGCCCGAAGCGTTCGGCGAGATTGTCGTTGACGATCCCGTCGGAGTTGGCAAAGAAGGCGAGGACCATGGAGACAAAGTGGCGTTCGCCCGCGGTGAGGCGCTCCCAATCCGACGGATCCTTGCTCAGATCCACCTCTCCCACCGTCCAAAATGCGGCGAATGCTTTCTTGTAAAGTTCCCAGGTCCGGGCGTAGCGGATGGGGAACAGGTTGAAACGTTTCTCCTCAGGAGACAGCAAAACCTCCGACGTGCGCATTTGCAGTATGTTTGTTGGTACGTTGGGTTGGTACACACACACACACACACACGTGTCGTTAATGATGTCTGGTACACTTTTTTCTTCCACCATCGGACAAATGGACTTCGTACATGTATACGTGCGTCTACTCTTGGCATGGGGACCACTCACCCAGGAAACTCGCCGTGCTTCTATATAGAAGCTATTTTCTAAGACTCGATGTCATTCGGTGTCCGTCTTAATTGGTATGCAACGCCTCTTGCACAATACTTTTTTGCGACACACCGACGACATGTCTCAGGTGAGACGCAATTCCGCAACGATGCGCCTTTGAACGTCGTCCGCCACCAACCCTTCGCCACGTTCGAAGGCGGCGAGCGTTTCCACATCACAACGGACTCGCTGGGCGAGCTCGTGCACCGTGAGACGATTCTGTATGCGCGCGATCTGCATGCGTTCTCTCAGGTCCTTTGTGCGCGTTACCATCGTGGTCGTTGCGTCCGCCGTCACGGTAGAGGATGTCGATGGTGTTGGTCGCTGTCGCAACAGAGACCACGTTTGCCAGACGGGAACGTAGTTTGTCAAGGTTGCGTCGACCTGCATCAGTGTGACGCACGTTGCTGAGAACACCCACGCGAGTGAACGATTCTAAGGCGATCGTTATTGAGATGCTCCCCACCGAGAACGACACATGGTTTCTCATTCGCTCGTACTTTGAAAAGTACGGCATGTGTCGCCATCAGATCGAAAGTTTCAACAACTATCTCCAGGTCTTGCTCCCGCACATTGTACAGGAGTCGTCGGAGATGCGTGTCACGGAGGGGGATTCCGAGCACGTCGTTTCCATGTGCAATCTTAGCGTGGAACGTCCCACCGTCACCGACGCAGACGGAACGGAACGCGTCCTCGAACCGCACATGGCGCGACTGCGGAACCTCACCTACTCGAGCGCCATCATGGTCGACGTCGTGCACGACATTTATCGAAACGGTGCACAGGTGGAACGCCGTCTCTTTCGCGAAACTTGCCTGTGTCGTCTTCCGATTATGCTCGGTTGCAACGCGTGTCATACGCAACATCTGGAAAGTCACATGGAGTGCCCACTCGATCAGGGCGGCTACTTCATCGTGGGTGGATGCGAAAAGGTACTTGTGGCACAGGAGAAGCTTCACCAGAACGTCCCTTACGTCTTCAGCGTGAAGCAACCGTCGCGGTTCTCCCTGCAGTGCGAGATTCGCAGCTGCAACGAACGCAAGCTGCGGAGTACCTCCTCCCTCTACATTTACATCACGAACGCAAAGAAGGGAGCGATTCCGTGCATGGTCGCAGAACTTCCCTTTGTGACGATGCACGTTCCCGTACTCGCACTCTTCCGTCTTCTGGGAGTGGAGACACGGCAGGCGGTGATGGAGGCAATCGTCGGAACGGAGGACGCCACGGAGTACCGTCTCCTGTGCTCCATTCTCGACAACGACAACACTGCCGACATGAGCGTGGATGCGCTTTACGAGTACATCGGACGTGAGGGAACGCGCGAGGTGACGCGCGAACGGCGGCAGCGTTACCTGGATCACATCATCAACTGCGAGGTCCTTCCGCATCAGGGTCTCACCTCCACTCCCGAGATTCTGCGTTCCAAGGCGCTTTTTTTGGGAATCATGATCCGCAAGCTTATCAAGGTGTACATGGGAGATTTGCAGTGCGACGATCGCGATCATCTCGCCGCAAAGCGCGTCGACTGTGCCGGCACGCAGTTCGGACTTCTCTTTCGACAGGTGTTTCGTACCGTGCACAAGTCCATCTCCATTCAGTTGCAGCGCGTCGCGGAAACTGGGAAGATGAATTTTACAAACATTGGCAACTTCATCACCTCCAAGAAGATGACGCAGCAGTTTCGGTATGCACTGGCCACGGGAAACTGGGGGATCATGTCCACGCGTGGAACGACGGCACAGACGGGTGTCGCGCAGCAACTGGGTCGCATGACGAGTGCGTCCACACTATCCTTACTGCGCAAGGTGTCGACGCCCGTTGCCCGGGAGACGAAGAACCCTAAACCGCGTCAATTGCACCCAACGTCATGGGGTCTAATATGCCCCATGGACACCCCCGAGGGAGGTGCGTGTGGATTAACCAAAGCGATTGCCATGCTCGCACACATTCGCATCGGGACATTTTCGGATGCCATTCTGGAGCAACTTCAGACGATGTTCGATATCGATCTCAAGGGGGATTTGCAGTATGCTCTTCAAGCGACGTCCGAGGAACGTTCGAATGGCGTCCCCATCCTGGTGAACGGGGCTCTCATCATGTATACACAGTCGTCGCTTCTTCAGGACGTTCTCACGGCACTTCGCACACGCCGGCGCGACGGACGTCTCCCATTCGACACCACGGTGGCGTACGTGGACGGACACGTCATCGTGGAGAGCGACCCGGGGTGCCTGTTGCGGCCCCTCCTGTGCGTCGACCACCTGAACGAGTTCACGCACCTGGTGCGCAACACGACGCGTCCCAACATGCTGATGGACGAACTCATCTCCGCGGGCGTTGTGGAGTACATTGACAAGCAGGAGGAAAATGGGTTGCGTGTCGCTCTGAACCCGTATGAAGAACCGGTGGAAGGATGGAGCGTATACACGCACTGTGAGGTGGATCCATCCATGATCACAGGATTGTGTGGGGCACTCATTCCATTTCCCGACTTCAACCAGTCTCCACGCAATACGTATCAGTCGGCGATGATGAAGCAGGCACTGGGAATCCCTACGCTGAATCATTCGTTGCGCATGGACACCATTCTTCATGTCATGGCAAGTCCACAACGTCCCATGGTGACGACGCGCATGGACTCGCTCGTGGGCGTGTCAGAGGCGCCCGCAGGGATCAACGTCATCGTCGCCATCATGTCCTACACGGGACAAAATCAAGAGGATTCTCTCATCGTCAACCGTGCATCCCTCGAACGCGGAATGTTCACGAGCGTCAAATATCAGACATTTCGCGACGAGGAGCATCAAAACGGTGGATCTGACGCGGAGCGTTTCAAGAACGTGGGTAAAATGCAAAACGTGATGGGGAAGCGCGATTCCAACTACGACCATTTGGAGGATTCGGGTACGGTGGCGGTGGGAACGCGCCTCAAACCCAATGACGTCATAATCTCAAAGACTGTGACTACCACGGATCTGGGAGAGGGGACACGGCGCACCGTCGAGCGCGACTCGTCGACCGTCATGCGTGAGCACGGGATCGTCGATTCCGTCCTTCACGTTACGAATCAGGACGGAACGCGTTTGTCAAAGGTGAAGGTGCGCAACACCCGACGCCCCATCGTCGGCGACAAACTCTCCAGTCGTATGGGACAAAAGGGTGTCATCGGTGCCATTCTCCCACAGGAGGACATGCCGTACACGCAGGATGGACTTGTGCCAGACATCATCGTCAACCCACACGCCATCCCGTCGCGGATGACCATTGGTCAACTCACCGAATGTCTTCTCTCCATACTGGGAACGTTCACGGGCGAACGTGGCGACGGTACCATGTTCCGAGGAACGTCGCTCGAGTTCATGTGTGACGAGCTTGAGCGACACGGGTACGACCGTCACGGACGGACGACACTGTACAATGGATTCACGGGTGAGGCGTTCGAGGCAAAGGTGTTCATGGGACCCACCTATTACCAACGCCTCCGACACATGGCCGCGGACAAGGATCACGCGCGACCTCGCGGTCCCGTGCACTGGCTGTCGCGTCAACCCACCGAGGGACGTGCGCGAAACGGTGGACTTCGTTTCGGTGAAATGGAACGGGATTGTCTTATTTCACACGGCGCGTCGCAGATGATCCTGGACCGTCTCCTCGACAACTCAGATCCGGCGACGCTGACCGTGTGCGGTACGTGTGGACTTCCTGCACAACCTCCCGCGGAGCACACCGTCGTGCGCAACCGTAACGCAGTGTGTCAAAACTGCGCAGAGAAGGGTCGTGTCACGGAAATGCACACACCATACTCCTTCCGCCTCCTCCTTCAGGAGTTGCAGGCGATGTCAATCGCGGTGCGGTTCGAGTTCGATGAGGAATGAGAAATGGATGAGAGAGGAATGAGAGAGGAATCAGTGTGGTCGGTGGTATGGGTGTATGCGCGTGTCTATGTGTCTGCGGACAATGTCCACCGTTGTGTTCCATGTAAAGGACGAGTCTTCACTTTGCGGTCGTGAGCGAACACTTTTGCAGCTTCTTCAGCGTGAGTACACACCGGACATTGCTCAGACGGTGCTCGTCCCACTCATGACGCAAACCAGTCCCATTTCCCTTCGCGCGCTGGATTGGGCCGTCGTTAACTGGAGCAAGCAACATAACATCATTTGCACATCCATTGTCCCTGGTCAGATGACCAACATTCACCACTCATACCGAAGTGCACTGAAGTACTGGAAACGTCGCCTTTTCGATCCATTCCGCCGCCGGTCGCGCGTGACGGTTGTCATCGACGGTGAGGAGTTCGAAACAACACTCGGACAGGCAAACTTCGCGTTGTGGACGTACAAGACAGGGGTACTCAACTACGTCACCACCAACATCGAACTCATTGAGACCGACATGAATCGCGTGTCGCAACGCCAAAAGCGTCTTCGACGCGACGCAAAACGCGACGGAAATGTTCACAGGCGTCGCGAGCTGACTCAGAGAAACACGAGTCTGTGTGTCGCCTACCGCGCCCCTCAGTGCATTCGGTTTTCGAAGTCGTAAAGAAAATGTGCGTTTGTGATCCGAAAGTCACATCAAAATTTTTTTCGTCCATGTCATGTAACCAACCCCCCGAATTCCAGACTTACGTCGACACACTGACAAAATTATGGATTCGGCAAACATTGGATCGATCACCAACCCCGTGAACTCTGAGGAGTTTCTCCCGCCCGCCACGTGCAGGCACAAGCGTGGCGACATGGAATTTGTCAAGTCGCAACAGGCGGACCGTGAGCGCATGGTCTGCGCCGTCGGTCTCGACGTGCACTACGAACTCAACGTGCTGTCGGGCGAGACGGGTTCCTACCAGCCGCGCCTGCGCCCGTTCAACCCTCGTATGAGCGGTCCGGCGTGCCCGTACAACTACACCGGCAAGTTCCTCGGAGAGGCGAGCATGAACGACGTGTGCGACGATCCCATCGAACTCGGACGCAAGATCCACGCGGAGCAACCGTACGATACGGCGCTGTACCGCAAGCACGATCCGCGCAGGGTGTCGAAGACGGTCGTCATTCGCGACTACGGATGCAAGGTGCCCATCACCCTCGCGGACACGGAGCACATTGCGCGCGCCGTGCTCAACAACTACCCGGACCGGTACGTGGACTTCCTCAAGGAGTTTGTGTCCAACATCATGGGCGAGTCGATGAAGAAGTACCTCGTCACCTACCGCGATGCTCTCAACCGCATCCTCGAGAACCCGACCGAACTCAACCGCGTGTCGTGGGGCGCGTACAAGAACGTCCAGGGCGGTCACTCGTCGGTCCTAACAGCAACCGATGACAAGACGACCGCGGAACAGGTGTACGGCGCGGACTGCACCCTTCCGTGGGATGAAAACATCACGGAAGCGCTCTCGAAGGTCATTTACACCAAGGGAGACACCACGACGGGGTCTCTCACCGCGAGCGACGTCTTCGACATGCGTCCGTGCCTTCAGCAGCACATTGCGACGTTGGACGACATGAGTTCGATGTGGTGCCAGGGGTTTGCCACCAAGGAACGGTTTGCACTCGCCATGATCTGGTGGTGCAACGAGCAGGGACGCAACCTTTCTCAGGATCTGGCGCTCCTGAAGGACAGCGACCACCCCAATTACAACCTCATCGAGTTGCACGTTCCGGTCAACCCATTCCACATGAAGGACCCCAAAGGTGATCCGAAGGACCCGTCTCCGGACCAGAACTGCGCCATCCGCGCGGACCTGAGGGATCGTCCACGTGGCATTCCAAACAAGTACGAAACGAAGGAGACGGTGGCGTTCCGTGTTCCGGTGGGTCAGTGGACGGGAAACAACGAGACACCGAACGTGATCCTGAACTCCTCCAAGTCTCAGTTCTCGTGGGGATGGGGTCACCCGGCGAACCTCACCGTGAATACTCCTGTGTTCTCACGACGGGTTGATGCTGAGGTGGGTGCAACGACGGACTGGCATCACGCTGACGCTGGCCACACTACTGTCTTTTACACTATGTGCGCCCCATACCTGAGGTATGTCTTCAATGGAATCGACCAGACACGGGGCCGTAATCAAACTATTCATCCGGATCCTAATGATGTGTATCGCGCTACTCTTGCTCCTCCTCCAATTGTGACCACGCCACCGGGGCCTCCTCCTGCAAATCTGGTTGAGTACGACTCGAACACTTGGCGCACTGTCCCTGTACAAGATGCAGGTGCGTATACACAGGGTGGGTTCATGGTGTACGAGTACCCGTGCTCTACGGAATACGTGCGCTCCCACCGTTGGGGTGCCGCATTCGCAGGCGCCAAGGCTGAAGTGGGTCCGGTGCAGACTGCAGTCGACATTCCCGTGGTCGACCCTGCCCAAAAGCGGAAGAATCGCACCCTCCGCGATTCTCTCGGTGCGGACGACGACGACGCGCGCTCCATGGCGTCCTTCTACAGAGGAACGTCGTCAGACCGCACGTATGGTTCGCTGCTCGGTCTCACGAAGAGTACTGCTGGCAATAACGGCGCGCCGATGTGGTCCATCATGCAGTTCTCGGACGACAATACGTTGACTGGGAAAGCAGGAGACGTGAGTCAGGAAATCTGTGACACGGCGGAACGCGTTGCGCCCGTGATCGACAACGACCCAGCAGTGTGCGCCCCGGATGGTGTCTCCATCGTGCGCCGGTCGTTCTCGGGAGCGTGCCGTCATCTGGATCCGTTCTTCACAAACGGTCCGAACTGTCTGGTCACCACCGTCGGCGACAAGATCCCCGACGACCGTGTCGTCCACGTACTGATCAAGTCGCGTTGCTTCTCGTACTACAACATTTCCGAGATCGGGACGACGGACTTTTTCAGAAGCACCATGGCGACCGCTCTTTCGAATGTGCGCAAGTTCGCGTCCATGTCCGGCATCACGAATGTCGCAAACTCCGACGTGGGTGCGTACTTGAACAGCTACACCAATGCGGGTGGAAACTATCCGTTCCGTACCGTCGTTCCTCCCCTTGCAGTGCTGGGGTCGCACGCGGGGTCCATCCTTCCATTTGCGGACATCTACACCAGCGGTGCGGAGCAGCGTCGCACCTTCGACGCCAACTTCAACAACGGCAACGAGTTGGAACGGCGCGACGCGTCCGGCAACGTGACCGAAAAGGGAGCGAAGCACGTCGTCATCAACCAGCCCTTCATTCCCTCCTTCTGCATCGACATGAACAATGTCAACTGGAAGCGAACGGAGTCTGGCGGGCCCGGGAACAAGGGGTACACCGACCTCGTCATGACCGACATCAAGACGGTTACCCAGATGCAGTACATGAAGAATGCGATGCGAATCATCACGGTGCGCACCGTCCTCTCTGTCATTCTCGGCATGGACACCGCGGCACTCATTTGCGAGGAACCCATTCCAAGCAACCGTCTCGTGACGTGGATTGCGGGTCTACCGGTACCACGCAGTGACCTTCATGAGGACGAGAGAACCTTCAATGAGTTCGCATGCTCTCCCATCATCGTTTCGGGTGCGTGCAATGATACACTCAAGAAGAACGACGAGAGTATCAGGACGAGCATCACGACTGGCACCTATGACGAAACTGCCGTCGACCGTGTATCAAACGGAATCGCTGGTGTGTCACTCGCAGCAGCATTGGAGTCAAGTATTGAAAACGCATTCGACAGATACTACACGTTTGGGTCGTTTTTGGATGTGACGTGGCCTCCCAACAGCACTCCGGAGGATAAGGTTTGCCGTGGAGTCGGTGAGGCCCCTCCGCACTTTACGCAGCGGATTCTTCCGTTCGGTGGGGAAGACTCGCCGGCAAAGGCGCTCATGGACTCATGGGAACACGGTTTCTGGAAACATCATTACGATTGTAAGATCGAACACCGCAATGTGGTGTTCACGAACAAGGGAAACCCCACTCCATTGCCGAATGACACGACGCAGAACGTGATTACCAACGCCATGATCTTCATCATCATGGAACGCCTGGACCGGTTCCTCAAACTTGTCCGAGGTGAGATAGCGGACAACTTCCAACCCACCGATATGATGACCAACATGCGTAAGGACAAGGTCATTCAGGGTCACATGGATCGGCTTCATGATCTGACGCGTTCTCACATGTTGCGTATGGCGATCATTTCACGGTTTGCGTCAAAGACACATGTCGAGAATCTGAAGAAGTCACGACTGGCCGGGAATTTCACTACTCTGACAGGACACGGAGACGTTGCCGCCTACGTTACTATCGTCAATGGGGTCTCCGATCCGGCGAAGGGTCTGGTCGGGCTATCCGCGCCTCGAACCAACGCAGGCAGAATGAAAGACGCCTATTCCGCATACGCACAGGTGCATGAGATCAACAGTGTGCAGTACCATGAAAATGTCTTCAATTCTGTCAACTGCGCTGTTCTTGCGGATCCAGACCTGAATTCGACGGACAACAAGCCGGAGGTCGACAATTTTCCGTATGACGTCGCGTTCCACGGTCACATTGGATGCATGTCGACGCACAAGCTTGTACAACCCATTTCAGTACTGGGCGCGACCAACGACCGTAAGACGTCACCATTCTACGCACTGCGCGTACCGAGTGGTGAGCGTCATAAGGGTGCAAACAACATCCCTCAGTTGAGGATGGTCGAGTCGCTCTTCCGTGACCCGCGTGCGTTCTATGCATTCAACCCATCGGAATGGAAGGCACAGTGCGCGAAGCACGAGGAGGAGTTTGGGACGGATATCCTTGCAGACTTGGCAGAGTTGGAGCCTGGACTTTTCACACTTCCATACTTCAAGACGGCATACGGTCTTGTCCCAAATGAGGATCCTGACTTCACTACGACGATGAAGATTCCGGACTCTAGTGACGCAGGATGCATTCCACACGCATCCGCACCGGCACTCCTCCTTGCACAGTACACCAGACCAGGTGCTGGACAAGCTCCGGTATCTACGCTTCTGAACGAACGATTCACGTACGGAGTAGCTAGTCGCGATGTCGGTGCGCAGTTCAAGAAGGCGTCGCAGAAGTACATCCGAGCGCTTGTCACTCATGCCGCAAAGGCACTCAATACGCAATACCTTTCCGTCATCGAGTCCCTTGGCATCGTTCCCCCGCCCTCCGCCGCGGACCCCGAACCCCTCATGCGTGGTGCTGGCGTGGAGGAACCGTACGCCGGTCGCGCTCCTCCCTTCCAAAATGGTCCCATTCAAGGTGACATCACACGTCCCAAGCAAGCAAAACCCACCGGTGTTCCGTTTGTGAGGATGCAGGCTCAACCTAATAACAAGTTCCCAGCAAACACGAAGACGTACTTCCCGATTCATCCCGCAGGAGCATTCACCTCGGGAACGGTCGACACTCGGGGTGGGCGTATGCGAGATGGACTTCGTGCGAAGCTGCCTGTGGCCGGTGCGACGTCACTGAACACGGGAGTCGCAAAAGGGGCTCCTCGCTTTTCCCTCATCCCCATCGGAAATGACGCTCCGTACGACAAGTTCGAGGACCTTGCGGAAAGCAACAAGGGCATGATGTACAACGTCGATTGCACGCGTCCCCAGATGTTCGCGATGCTGGACGCCGCAGGACTGCTGTGGCACGCGCGCGAGTACACCAACCCCTCGGATTGCAACCGCCCCAAGGTGACCGAGGCGGGTCAGTGCGACGGCATGCACTACTGGTGTCGCACCCTGGTCGAGACATTTGTCAGCTCCCGCGAGATCTATCGCGAGCGCGAGGCGTCCAGCATGTGGGAGATTGATGTCAAGAAGCATCCCGGTAGTGCACTCCCATCGTCGCTCATCGGTAGCATGTGCGACGACACGTGGCGTTCGTACTTCCCTCTTCTGCCATTCGATCACGAACTGCGTGAGGATTTGCGCAGGGCGCGCGCACTTTCCGTTCTGTGGGGTACGCTTCCCACCTACTCATCGGGTCAGGACGCCAGCGGTACTAGCGGTGCGTGGATGCCTCTTGCACCGGCGCATCAGATGCGTCTCTACGGCACCGTGGGTCTCTTCGATGGCAAGTACCGTGTCCCGAAGAACCCGTGGCTCCCGAGCAACGGTGCTGGAATTTCGCTCGTGTTCAACCAGTCGTATCACTCGGTGTACCACTGCGACAGTTACCGCGCCACACACTTCCAGGACTGGCTCCTCAGCGCGAACCGATACCAGGTTCCCGTCATTCAGCAGGAGGGATGCAGCTACCCCTTCTCACAGTACGGTGGTACACCGGTCGAGGCGGATTTCATTCCGCACATTGTGGAGCGCAGTACGGATCCGTCGAGCTCTGGACGTCACCGTCAACTGATCTACAATCGTTTCGGTTTTACGAATCCGCTGCGCATCGGCAACCAGTACCACGACACGGGTCTGTTGCAGGACATGTTCCAGTACAAGTACCGCCCGTTTGCGGACATCTCGTCGAAGCAGCGTCAGATGCCGGAGGCGACTACTGTGCACATCTCCAACTTTATGTCGTACGCGCGCACGCACGCCATCATCGCACTCGCCAGTTGCAACCACGGAACGGAGGACGAGTCGGTGCCGCGCATTGTGCGCAACCTGTACCGTCTCTATGTGGACACGTACGAGTGCATGGGAAGCAACACCGACGACGACAGCATCCCATGCATCATGGGTTTCAGTCCCGCTCCCATTAACAAGCGCGAGGACCGCGGCGTCGTACTCTATGCCGGTTCACTCGCGTGTCTGAACAGCAAGCTTTCCACCTTCTGTTCCAGTCCAATGAACCGTGGCGAGCGCGTGTGTGGCATCTACAAGCAGGTGTACCTGAACGACGCCACCCTTCTCTACACACGTCTTCTGCGCCAGGAGCGTCGCAAGATCCTTCACGACAACAACTACAACCGCGCTCGTATGAAGCGTGGACGCGGGTACAACCGCCATGACTTCGATCGCGATCTTGTGGACCTGCAGGACGCCTACATCGAGTTCCTCCAGAACACGGTTCTCGGCATGCTTCTCGAGGGAGGAGCGGACCTTCAGGGTGTTCCGCTCCACCTTCTTGAACCGCGCGAGTTGGAGGTTTCGCTCTTCCAGGAGGACGACAACCTCGTCGGCAACGACTTCCTTACTCCTCGCACAAAGGAGATCATCTCCCAGAGCGACTTCGGTGGCGACAACCTCACTCGATCGCAACTTGCGATCCTGTCGCTCATTCCTCCCAACCACCGTGTGCTCGGCACGCTTCGTCTCAATCAAACCATGGAGGTGGTCGACCTGGAGCACGCAAAGAAGCAGATTCAGAAGGAGACGATGGAGTCCAACAAGAAGGTCTGGCAGCGTTACTCGGAGGGTCTCATCTCCGCCGCGTTCGCGCAGAAACTCCTCGAGGTGGACGGTCCGATCGATTTCTCTCTGGACATGTCGTCCATCCAGGACCCGATGCGCATGCGTTTCGATATGGGCGCCTTCAAGGATCCGCTGAAGGAGTCGGAAAATATCAAGACTCGTATGACGACGACTCATGCACAGTCCTCCTCCTCCCTGTCGCTTGCGCAGCGTGGAGAGAAACTGCGCAAGTCGGTCGCAAGTGATAGTGTTCTCAACATGACGACCAAGGAATTGAGCAAGGCACTCTCGCTGGTTCGCGAGCGTGTCGAACGCGATTATTCGGCGCAAAATGGAACGAAGAGGCGCATCCAGATCCTGGAAATGCTTCGCATCCCTGCCCATGTGCGACGCATCCTGCGTCCTGAGTACGAGGGGGAAAATGCGTGATGGAATAGGCATTGAGGGTCTCCCGTTGTGTATACATGTAATAAACGTGTGAATGTGAACAAAAGGTGTAGAGAAAAAGGAAACCACTTTTTTTGGTCTGGTACCAACCGAAAGAACCTTCACGAACAATGTCGAACATCTCCGAATCTATGAGTGGGCTGTTTGGTACGTTTGACAGTTGTCCTCAAGACGCTCAGGGATCCTCCTCTCCGATGCGGATAGCATCATGAGCTTCAGTGCCATGAGTGCGTACGCCCTTACGATGGTCCACGTCGCCGTCATGCGAATTCCGTATTGGGGCGATAACGGAGCGAATGTCTCCACAGTGTATCAGTCATCTGAGCCTTCGATTTCGCAAGGCAATGTCGGAGGAAGTGAAACGTACATGTACATGTATCACACGCGTTGTACAGTAGACATCGTCCCAATAGACGTGGACCTTGTTCTCGATTCTCGTACCTGTCTCCGTGCATTGCGACGTGCGGAAATATTTACGGACGCGTAACAGAACAACCACCAGATGTGTGTCGAGTGGTGTCGTGTCCTTTGGTTTATAATCGGACCCAGGCCCACGAGAGCTGGAGTATCCGAGGGACAACTTATTGCAAGTGCGCACGAAGCGGGAAAAAAACACGATGAGTGTGAGTAAAGAAAATATGTCATCACTCGTGCTTACTCTGGTGGCATTGTACTGTGACGTACCAACACGTTTGAGGATGCGGGTGGTCGAGCGCCACGCTCAGGTATCTCTACACGAGTGTGTGCTCCAATACAGTAAGACATCGATCCGGGATCAAAGATCCCTGTCTTAGAAACCAACCCGACTGACACACAGTCGGAACGAAGTTCCGTTAGCGATCGAAGATCGCCACAGCCGGTTTCTAACATCACCCAAGAAACTCACCTCGTTTCTAGCGCTGAGTTTCTAAAGGCTGGTTTCTAAGACTCGATGTCTTTTTTTATACCCTCTAGACTTCAAATACGATGACCGAACTCTGGGACCCGGAACGCCTTGCCGCCGTGGGTTGGATCATGAGCCGTTACTCTGATTTCCTGCGACCCGGGGATCTCGTGCGCATCGGTCAGGAGGGTGATCCCTGTTCCACGTATCGTTCGTCAGACGAAGCTCCAAGTGCACGTGTGGAGAACATTGAGCGCGAAGCCGATGGGACGGTTCGTTTCAGAGCTGTCATGCAGGGCAGTGGTGCCGTTGTCAACCTCGACAATCGCAACGTCGCCTCGGATCGCATCTGGGAAATTCATCCGTCGCAGGTGGAAGAGTTTCGAGAGCGTGTGCAGAGCGATCGCACACACAGAGGCACGGACGATGAGGTGGAGGAACGCACGGAGGAACGCACGGAGGAACACAAGGAGGAGGTCGCGAGTGAGTCGCCGGACAGGGACGACAACCTCGAGAAGCTTTTCGAGGCAGACGGACTGGAAAAGCGAGTCAGGGAGATGGAGTTTAGGGGTACAGAAATCGAAAAGACAATTGGTGGTGCCATACGTGAACTGGCGGAGGACATGATGCGCATGTACCGCGGAGAGATACCCAATTTTTCGGTACGGTTTGCGGACAAGTACGATCTGGCATTGCACACCGACATGTCTTACCAGGGGTCGCACGAACCCGACATGGACAACCGTCACGACTTTTCCATGGACGAGGATGACACTGAGCGACCATCCCGTTCGTCCTCGTTCGACAGGCACGCTTTCTCCATGGGTGTTGACGAGCGACCGTCCCTCGCGTCCTTGCGGCGTTACAGGCACGACCTTGAGGATGAAGTAGCGTCTCTGGGATACGACGAGGGCGAAGTACTTCCCGTTAAACCTCCAGACGAGCCGTAAACGCGTTCACCACCGTCTCGTGTGTTGATCATCGTCACAAGGTCCAATGGATTGCTGAGCATGGATACGTGTTTGGAAATCCCATTCCGAACTACACATGCGTCCATTTTTTTCTCATACAATTCCAGTGCCGCGACATACACAGCGTCGCGACGAAGACACTCATTCGCGACGAGCACACGTGGTTCCGAACCCTCTGATATTTGAAGCGCACGTATTCCCACGAGGCGTGCCACCTCGTAACGTGTCAACATGTCACTCGTTCCTAAACGACAAAGGGTTACTCTGATTCTCCTATGCCTCGCCCTCTTCATCGCTTTCCAAACATTCCTCAATAGCTGTATTTTCCTCCCCCTCCTCCCCCTCCCCCTCGTCCTCCTCGTCCTCCTCAGATTCGTTCTGCGCATCCTGGTTGGGGACAAAGTCGTTCTCCAGTTCATGCGATACGGTTAGGTGGTGCATGTTCTGTGCACGTTCACGAATCAACATCGCTCGTTCTGTGCGCACGACCGCGTCAAAATCCGCCCTGGATGTGCGATTTTTACCACTCACGTGAAAACGGACGTCTTTCGGATACACAAACATTCCGAGGCGACCCGGTAACCTCTCGTTGTATACAGAATCGTCGTCACACGTCCATACAAATTCGATGGGGTGATCGCTCGTCAGTACCCAGTCCATTGTTTCATGATGAACGAATCGTCCACCTGGCACGTTTTCCGACCCACAAAGCGCGACGGCTGACATCTGGAAGCGCCACCGACATGTGTACCTCACAACGACACTGACACGAAAAAAACACCTGGCGTAGAGGAAACAGATGTCGGACGTCGTCATTGCATCCATCGTCATGGTCATCATCGTTAGTGCATTGTCCATCATCGCACTCTGCGTCGTGGGAATGCGGTTTCTACAGCACCAGCGTCAACATCATGAGGAGGCGGTTACGCGTCCACGAACCCTCTTTACAAGTTCTGCAGTGTAGAGGTAACGCAGTATGAGTTACTTCGCCACGTGCGCACGCTACATTTCGTGTTCGAGTGGAGGGACAAAGGGGTACCTTCAAGTGGGTGCAATCGCTGCGTTGGAAACCTACATGGGGTCCGACGCGTTCGCGCAATGGCGCTCCTCGCTGAAGGGGGTTTCCGGGTGCAGTGCGGGCTGCTTTACAGCGCTTGCCATTCTTCTCGGAGTCACCATGGACCAATTACAAGACTCTTTTCCGTTGGCGAATTTCATGCCACGTCTGACACGCGACATCCATTCCATTGCAAAGCATTTGGGGACATCCAATGTGGACATGATTGTTGACGTTGCTAGCGCAATCCTCAATCACGGAGGACTGAGCTCGTCCGTCACATTGGAACACCTGTACCGTTTCACACGTGTCGATTGCAAGTTCGTGTGCACCAGTCTTTCTCGCAGGTGTCGTGTGTACCTCTCCCACGTCTCTCACCCCCATGTTCGCGTCGTCGATGCGATTGCCGCATCGTGCTGTATACCAGGGGTGTTTCGCCCAGTGTGCATCGATGGTGACTACATGGTCGATGGTAACTTGCTGGAGTCCACTCCAGTTCCCTTTCCTACAACACAGACGCTGTACATTGTAGTGGGCGCCGAAGAGTACACGATGGGTGAACTCGACGCGGCATCCTACCTGGACTCGTTGATGTCCATTATTACACGGTTCGATGAGCAGCAGTCACGTATACCACATCATCGTCGCATTCGCGTTTCCGACACCTCCGCAGTATTCAACCCCCTCATAAACGACGACGAGGCTACCAACATTCGGTTCAACGGGTTCGTGCAAACGCTGAGTTTTCTCATTCTTGGAAACACAGACGCCCTCACCCACATTCTGCATCATTGCATTGAGACGTACATTCGTTTCTCAGTGTGCATCGACCTCACCACCAATGACAAGGAAGAGATGCCCCCATTGAATGAACCATGAGACGTTGCTCCAAACGTCCAATACGGTGCACCAATACAATGGTGATGACAATGAGAACGACAATGAACATGTTAGTGCGATGCGTCATTTCCTGGTACATCTCGTCGAGTACCGCTTGAATGTCGGACGGCGGTAGGTCACGATTGACAACATGAGCGACCCGCGCGGATACGGCGTTGTGGGATGATGTTGAGGAAGGCCACACCTCTGCGAATCTTGCGGATGTGAGACTCATCTTATTTTACACTCCCAGGAAAAAATGTCGTATCCCACGGATCTCGAACGACGGATTGAGGACATTCTTCATCGTCAACGAGGAGGTGTCAACGTTCACGCTCCAAAACCAACATATGCATTGGTAGTCTTCTCACTCGGACTGCTCGTCGGGTTATTGGCCGCGACCTTGTGCGCTCCGCTGCACTCCACAAAAACCGTCGCCCATAACCAACCATGGCGGATTCGGTACGCGACCTCCGACGGACGCTAGAGCGAGAACGCACCTCGCCAGGACAGGACACACCGGACGTCACGACGACACCCTCAATGCCGTCGCTCATGCCCCTGATCGTTGTCGCCGGATGCGCTACCGCCGTCGCCGTTATGATGTTGCACAGGCCGCGCACCACTTCCGCTCCTGAAAACTCTGACCCACTGTTTCAACTATTGTAATACCCTCCAACGCACATTCGGATGCGGCAGAAAGACGTACGACGATTTGGGTGTATGTTGTGTGATGCACAGCCTATCGCACACGGTCGATATGTAGCCCATCTCCCACGGAGCAAGAGAGTCTACAAACTTCCAGAGGATCCTCACTCCCGGTACCAGACGACACGAACGCCATCGACGTTGAATGCGCCGCGCGGCAACATGCGCACAAAGGGACGGATCGCGCAAAAGTGAACACAACGGACCGTGGTGAACCAAAATCTCACAAAGAACATCATCGTCCATCCCACTTGTATCCTTTTTTTTGCGTTTGCCTGCGAATCCATTTTTCATTTTGATATACTTTCAAACATGCGCGCAGAACAGCTACTGCAATCAGCCGTGACGCTCCACGAGGCGCCAGTGCGCACGGACACACTTCCCGATACATTTTCTTCGATTGCTCGCGCGGTGGGTGCCATGACAGACGTTCTCCTTCACGAGGCGCATGAGTCCATGCAACAACCATTACCCGCGCGTCCCGACCAACCCTACCTTCATCCGGTGGACGTTGACACGGTCGAACCTGGAATAGTCTCGTCGAAGACATCGCTTGAGATTCTTCGCATGCGAGGAGATGACGTTCCTCGCATTGGTTACCACGCCATGAAGGAAGAGTCGGTGGAGGAAACGAATGACGACGACGTCGTGGTGGTCATAAACAAGACACCACGGGCATCGGAACGAGACGCGGAACGGAGGGTGTCGTCCGCGATACGACGCGGGGAGAAGAGTGCACAAACGGACGAACGGCGACGTGAAAAAGAGCGCGAGCGCGATGCGGAGGCACCGGAGGTGAAAGAACGGCGTCTTCAGGAGCAGCGGGAGAGGAAAGAGGAGCGACGACGTGCAAAGGAGATGCAGCAGGACAGGGAGGAAACGTCAACGCAGGACGATACGTCGAAGCGGTCGAAACCCACGCGACGTTCAGATCCCTTTCCGGACGCCTCCATGAACGCTGTGCTTCAACGTCCACGCGTCGCGGCACGCAGTCGGGGGAATGAGCGGTTTTACGAACACCCCCTCCCACACCATCGTCACCTTGCAGCACTGCATCACACCTCACCTCCCGCATCTCTGCACAATGCGCTTCTTCGCGCCGAATCGTCGGATGCGTTGGAACTCATTCAGGGCCCTCCAGGAACCGGAAAGACGATGCGACTCGTCCAGTGCATCGAGCGTCTGACGGGGCGTGTTCTCCTTTGCGCCCCAACCAACGTGGGTGCGGCAAATTTGTACGAACGATGCCTGAGGGGCGGTTACGGGTCGGAGTGTGCACTTGCGGTCGCACCCGATCGAATCCCCCCCGGAACAGCAGTGCAAAGCAACGACCCCACACGACGCATCGTGTGTGCGACCATCTCGTCGCGGAGTGGACCTGTGCTAGATAGCCAACGGTTCGAAAACGTGTTGATCGATGAAGCAGCGCAGTGCATGGAGGCATGGATCTGGACGCTTCTGCGATCGGACGTGACCTTTGTCGCAATGGCAGGCGACGTGCACCAACTTTCCGCAGTGGTGTCTGAGACCGGACGCACGCTGCGTCACGATCGGTCGCTCATGGAGCGTCTCATGACGCTACACTACGACAACGTGACTTCCCTCACCGAACAGAATCGCATGTGTCCTGAAATTATGGCGCTCACAAACGGACGCTTCTATGACGGACGACTGACGTGTGGACCGCACGCACCAACGAGCGGAATCGTTCGAATCGTTGACGTACAGGACGGACAGGAGATGGCGGACGGTACCTCGTACTACAATTCCAGAGAGGTGGAAGAGGTGCAAAAAATTTGCCAGAGCACCTCGTCGAAGGTGACAGTACTCTGTGCATACGTGGCGCAATGTCGACGTATTCTTGCATTGGGTCTGGGTGTCGCGGTGCATACCATCGACTCGTTTCAAGGACGTGAGGCCGACACCGTCGTCGTGAGCCTGGTCCGCGACGGATCGAAGGGTCTCGGGTTCTGGTCCGACTACCGACGTTTTGTCGTCGCACTCACACGCGCGCGACGGGAACTCGTGATCGTAGTTTCGCGACAGTCCTCGTGGTCGTATTTAAACGATGCTGAACAGCATCATCGCCATCATGACACCACCGGTGATTCTCGCCCGTGAGGAGACTGGATAAATGTCCCCATACCCCACCGACGACAGCGTGGTCAGTACGTGATAGATGCGGTTTTCGAGACGTTTGAGGCCGGTGTCGGTCTCGGCATCAATGCCACTGTACTCCTCCGCGGAATACATGAACGTGAGTACCGAGAACAGAGTGACGACACCCAAAACCTTGAAAAAGACGTTCATTTTACGATCACTTCCTACCTCTGTACCGTTGACAGTGAGGCTCGACATCAGGGGTGTTTGTCAACAAGCTATTTTATTACACACCCGTCGAACCAAACGCTCCCTGTCCACGATGTGTGGGTGACAGGCACGTACGCTCTGTAAGTATCATGTCCGGTACGGGTACCACGAGCATCTGGGCAACACGTTCTCCCGCTGTGACGACGCGTTCCGCGGACGGATGTGCATTGTGCAACAGTACCTTCACCTCTCCGCGATAGTCGCAGTCTATGACTCCCGCCTGAACGTCCAGCGTTCTCTTCCATGCCATGGAGGAACGCGACTTCAAAATCCCGACATGCCCCCTAGGTATGGCGACGGCGATGCCGGTTGAGATGAGGCGGTGTTCGTTCGATGGTATGTGCACCGTTTCCGTGCACGTGATGTCGTATCCCGCTGCACCAGACGTCGCACGAGACGGGAGGGTCGCGTTCGCACAAAGACGTTGCACGGCAAGTTCCATTGGTACCTGTGTAATGTGTGTCCTTGTGTACTAAACACTGACAGGCGTACCAGACAAGGAAGAATCATGCGCCCACCAACCCCTCCTCGTCGCCTGCGCACGGTATCCTCATCAACCTCATCGCTGAACGACTCTCGTCATGGTCTCCGCATTCGATGGGACTGTCCTCCCCCACCGCCTCCTGTCCTGGTGACGTACGTCGTCGACGGAAAATGTCCTGTGACACGTCCCGTGGTTAGGTACGCAGCGGCTTCCACACACACACCAGTGCCGTGCTCATGATCACGGACGTCAGAAAGACGCTGGCGCGTGCTATGCTCGAAGACCGTTTGATGACCTGCTGATCGTCAGTGAGACTGTCCGCAAACGGCGTGCCGATGTTGCGCGTGAAGAGCAAGTAAAGAAAACATGCAATGGTGTACCCGACGGCGATGCGTGCGAACAGGAGAGTGCCTGGGGAGCAGTAGCAGTGTGCGAGACAGGGACCCTGTTGCATGGATGTCCGAGTTTATGGTGTGTTGACGGAAAAATAGCTACGCACCCCAGAGACTCGGTGTAACAGTAGCCGATGAGAGAAATGAGTTGAAAAACATTTCACTCCGTTTCCACCCGATCTCCCGCAGTCCACTGCCGCACCTCCCGTTCGCTCCGAAACTGCTCCTGCGCCCTCCCCCACGTCCCGTAAATCAACACCATCACATGGAGCCGAGAGAGACCCGACTCTTCCCGACACACCGGACAGCGATATGAGAATCCGGTCTCCGTCGTGTTGTCTGGCACAACCAGACGCCGCACGCAGTCGGTGCACACCTTATGTCCGTTCGCACAACTCAGACTGTTGTCCGTCACCAACCCGCACACGTCCCCTCGCAACGCGCAGAAGCACACGGGGCATTCCTCTGGCATCGCGTTCGCGTCCCCGGAGACCGCCATCGCCCAATCACGCGCAAAAAAAGGAGTGCACGATTTGGTTGGTACGTACATCGATATGACGCATCTTTTTGTGTGCACGATTTGGTTGGTACGTACATCGATATGACGCATCTTTTTGTGTGCACCTGATCGAAAAGGCTCACGCACGCAGAGACTCTGGTGAAAGAAAGAGAGAGGCAGTGTCGGTGCGACCGTGCGAGTGCACGGGACGCCCGACCGTTCCTACGGAGGAGCGACGCGGATTCGAATCCGAGGTGTCTCCCGCGACAAGAGGGCGCTCCGGTCCGGCGCTGAGTGGTTCCTGACGCGCCGAAACGGCACCTCCATCTCTCCAGCGCCTCTGCGGTTCCGACATCACGGGTGGGAGTGTCACGTCCACCGCGTCCCGCGCCACGGGAACGACCGGGATCGTCGACGTCGTGTTCCACGCTCGCGCCTGTGTCATCTCAGACGGACGAGCGTGTCGCTCGATGCGTTCACGGCGCTCATGTTCCAAACGTGTCGCATCGGACCCTCCGAGTCGCACCTCGTCGTGAGGGACGGATGGAGCGTCGCGACGCGAGCGTCCGAGACCGATCCGACCCACAACGGGGTCGTCGCGAAGTCGACGCGCGTGCTCGGCGGCAACGCTGTTGCGACGTTCCATGTGGTCCGCGACAACGCGTTCCACGTGCTGCGAGTCCGACGCAGCGTCACGTGCTCGCGCGCTCTCCATGATGCGATGATGTTCCCCGGCGTAGTCGTTCCACCCCTCGCGTCCGATGGCCGGTCCGACGCGTTTCGACGGGACCACGTCGGACGCCATCGCCTTGAGCGGTACCGTCCTCGTCCCTACGAGTGCAGTACCGGACCGGTGTTGCGAGTCCTGTACTCCGAGCACCAAATCCGCGGCGATGCGCGCAGCGTCCGAAAATGTGGAACGTTGAGGATCTCGGGAGGCGACCGAGTCGTACGATCCCAAAACGGTGTCCTCTGCTTCCAGGGAGCGCCGAATCTGCTCGTTGTACGTGGCACGACTGTCACCGCCCGGTTGACTGTCGTACGACGACAGCGTCACATCCGAACGCTTCTTCGTCTGTCCCCACGGGCGGTCTTGGAAGGTGACACGGTTCGTCACCTGCGATAGTGCAGAGTCGAACTGAGAGAGGGGAGCATCTCCTCTCACCAGATCTCGACTCGAGTGCGAAGTCACGCGATCGTTGGGGGCAAGGCTGTTAAGTCCCGACCACTCTCCCATGCGCAGCTGTGTCGACGTCCCTGCACGTTCCTCCAGACGCGCGACGCGTCCTCGCATCTCGTCGTCGTTCTTGCGGTACAGACCCACCTTGAGAGGGTCCTCGTGGTCGCTCGACAACGCAGCGCGTGGTTCCAGGCGGCGTTCGGTTCCCACCACGTTCAGTTCCTGTTCGCTGCGTCGTGTCGGGACAAAGTGTCGCATCTGCTTCGGTGCAATGGTGTTGTACCCGCTGTACAGTGACGCATCGCGCGGCGTAAAGTCCTCACGAAGTGTCTCACGCTGCGTGTCGCTGCGGTTTAGGTTCAACTGCACCGCACTGCGACGACGGTGATCGGATGCGAAGCGTTCGACAGGTCGGAAGAGAAGGTCTGAGTCGAATACCGTGTCCGATTCGACGTCATCGCCCTTACTGGCCCAAAATTGACTTCCTGTGTGACGATCGAGTTGACGTGAGTTGTACTCACTCGGCCCGCGATCCCGAAGGGCTTTAGGTTCCATCGGGGCGATGCGTTCTCGAACGGTCCCACCAAACTCATCCGTGAACGACTCGAACTCGGCACTCGCGTCTCGAGAGGTCCACAGACTCGCATCTAGTTCGTCATCCATGTTTACATGACACTATGCTTTTTTTTATCCACCAACAACAAACACAAACCCACATGTCCTCCGGACGCGTCATCGAGATTGTCGACAACACGTGGCCCGCGCTGCAACGCGCGGAGAGCATCTTTGGAAGTCACACAGACACGCAGTTCCGTGGTCTGCCAGTGGGAGTAAAGAATGGTAAACCCAATGCACCCACGAAGCCGAAACGCTCACCCACATGATCCTCGTTCCGAGGAGCGTGCAAGCGCTAGGTCCGGAATCATTTCATCCCGCACACGTCCATGACGTTCCAAACGAAAACAACCCACCAATCGTTTGTTTGAGCCGAGCTTCCGTGTGCCAAAAAAGAATGCGACCCCATGCAAAGAGAGGATGGGTGGTTGTCTTTCCCGGGGTCCCACGGAGACCTCTCTCCGGGTTGGTTTCTAAGACTCGATGTCTTACTGTACTTTGTTGGTCCTCCATCTCTTCCTTTTTTTGGTCTGCTGTGTTGTGGGATCCCTCATCGTCGTTCGAACTGTCGCCGTTTAAGGAGATGCATCTGCGCCACCGTCCGTCGAGGTGCGATCTGAGTGCGTCCCGTACGAGTTGCGATTTCGTACGTACAGTCGTCTTCATTCCACGATGCCAGATCGATGGTGTACGCTCCGATCCATATCGCATTGCGTACACGGGTGAGAGACATTCGAACCCCATTGGACGATGGAAGGTAGACAATCGAGTTGGACTGAGCAAGCGAGGTGAGAATCGCGGGCGTGATGACACCGTCGAGCGTCAACGCGGTAGTGCCATTCAAAACGAAATGCGTCGTGTGAATCGAAGTTCCGCGCGGGGAGATAGCGCGATCTTCCGGGATGTCGGACAGCAATACGGGTACGTTATGAGGAGGCTTTGTCTCTTCCGATTGGGAAACGGACGGTTCCGACGGGACAGACTCCAGTGCACCATTCACCTCGATCTCATGATCGTCATCGTCGACAACCTCGCTTTCCACACGCACTTCCGCCTCCGTCAACCAGGACGGTTCTGATGATGAGGGGGACGGAGACGGAGACGGAGACGGAGACGGAGACGGAGACGGAGACGGAGACGGAGACGGAGACGGAGACGGAGACGGAGACGCTGGGGATGGTGTGGGCTGCATGCGCATCCATCGTCGAAAATGGTACAAGAGAGGGTGTATCGACACGTCTTCCGTTTGCATGTCCCCTAGGCGGCGAAATGTAACGACCTCCCGCTCGTGTACCGTACCATCCGCATCGATACCCTCACTGAATACGACGCACGTCACATCGCTGTTCATGCTCGTCAGTACCCTCCGAAATTCCGTTTCTGACGCACTGTCTTCCATTTGCACAGTGGTGCAGTTCACGGGAATCGTCTCCACAGAACCTACCTGTTGCACCCCAAAGTCGTCGCACTGAGGGTGTAACGTTACACTGTCTCTCATCCAACGCGGCCATCCCACAACATGCACAGTAGTGGTGGATGACATGTTTAACATAGTTTACATTATTTTCCAGAATCTGTGACTATCCGCACACACACACACACTCACCGACGTAGCGACATCGCGATTCCATCCATGGTCTTCGACATGGAATATCGGCGCTTCGTATCACCGATGCTCGCGACCATGTCGTCGAGTGCGTAAAAGTCCGCCTCCCACATCAACTCAGTAAGCATTTGATCGTCCTCTGGAAGGCATTTATTCCCTCGCAGCCAATTGAGAATGTATCGGAAATGCGTTGGATCTCGATCCACGAAGACTTCCATGCCATCCCCCGTGATGGACTCCACCAATCCCGAAAAAAAACCCTGTCGGAGGGTGTCACGTCGAGTGGTGAACGAACATCCTCCAACATTCAAATACACGATGGGAGACATCCTCTATGCCTCTCGCGTAGATGGTCGTGCTCTAGACGAGTCGCGACGTAATTCTGATCCGGAATGACGTTGACGAGTGGTCACAAAGGCAGACGCCGGGGGAGTCTCGACCGCAACCTGACGTGTCTGAGTCTCCGCGCGGGGAGGTACCTCCAGGGGTTGTTCTACAAATCGCACCTCGTCCACCTCCTCTTCGTCCACCTCCTCTTCGTCCACGTCATCTCTGCGCGTCCCGTGTGTGCTCTCGTCGTCGTCGTCGTCGTCGTCGGACGTCGCATATTCGTTCGCTGCATGTTGTTCGCGGTGTGTTGCGTTGTGAACGTCGGAACGCATACCGTTCATTGACTGTCGCTTTAATAGAACGGTCAAATCGTTCACACGTTCTTCTAACAGGAATGTTCTGAAGAGAACGTATCCGATGCCGCCAGCTATGAGAATGTTTCCGACGTTCAGACCCGAACGCTTCTCTCTGTTCACAGGGACATCAATCACCTGCTGCGCGTCCACCATGATCTGTTTAACGTATGGGTCGATGGTTTTTGTATCGTCAGAAACAAACGCACACACTCAAAGGCTCGCCCAAACACCGACACCAATACCACACGCGAGCAACGTCACGCACGCCGCCATCGAAAAAAGACGCTCGTATCGACTCTGTATTTCCATTTCACTCTCGTTCGTCGACACAGATACGGTGATCGTGTGGTCGTCGCGCACGCGCGAGGCATCGACCCGTTGGATGTCCCCAAGAGACGACGTTCGCGGCATGATCCTCTGTTGTGTCCTTGTGATCGAAATAAATTTTCGATCACACATCACGACCACTTTCGATACCAGACGCGAAACGCATCGTGCGACCGGTACCAGAGTTCCGACGGCCGTGATAGTGGCGCAAAACGCCTCTCACCTCATCCATGCGCAGAAGCTCACGCACGAGCATGATGTCGCGACCACGCATACTCTGCAGCCAACTGTTTACCGTTTTACACAAGGGATGTGCATCCGCTCGTTCCGACTCGGAAAGACGGTGATGTCCACGATCCTCGTACAGGCAACGTGTGGTGGTGGCGGAGAATATGATCATCATGACAGTAAAGAGGATGTGTGAGATGCGTTCGTCCACGTGCGTATCGGTTCCTCCCTCCGCTGCGATGCGTCGACGCAGCATGTCGATGTTGGGCGACGACTGCGTCGGATGTGCGACATTGCACTCGCAAAAGTCCCGTCCGAAATCGATGACGCGAACGTCCACCCCGTCGCCTTCCTCGTGGAAACGAACGACCATATTGGATGGCTTCAAGTCGTAAACGAATAGATGTTTCCGTGCGAGCGTTTCCAAACACCGTACCACCTCCGACTCCACTGCACTTTTACACCGTAGCATGTTTGGAATGACCTTTCGATCCTCGCAAAGTGCTGTCTCCATGTCGTGATCGAGGCGTTCCATGATGACGTACAACCCGGATGCCCATTCTCGCGTCGCGTGACGAGCGTACCATGCCTTGTGTATCCTGGGTCCAACGTTCCACTCGCTTGCCATCGACATGTGTTGATACTCCCAATGTGCGCTTCCGTGTTGCTGCGTGTCACTCCTGCGCCGTGGAGTGCGAAATACGACCTTCTCTCCCCGGTACGACGCGGCGAAGACCTTGTTGTTGCTTCCCTTTCCGAGTTCCTCGTAAACTTCAAGATCCTCTGGGAGTTTCGTTCGCGTCACTGTGACCTCTGATAGGTCGAATGGCATGTGTGTGTGTGTGTATTGGTGTGACTATGCACAAAACACGACACGAGACTGGAACGAACACTCCATTTTTTTTTGATGGTGGCTATCACAAACATCCCAGATGCCTCCCGCAAGTCCGGCCAAAACTGTTCGTCAGTCGGTGCTTCGCAGACGCAAGCGAAAAAAGAGAGGATCCTCGACCCGGCACAGTAGGCGTTCTTACAAGGGCAGCGCTCCAAACAGGACGTCCGGAGTTCCGCTTGCCTTCCAAGAGTTTAGCCGTATGAAGAAGGACGCTGAGTTCCGTGGTGCGAATGCATTCAAGTGGAACGGGAACATGTATCAGCGTCACGAATGGACCAATGGCCTTCCCGTTTGGAAGCGCGCCTAGATAAAAAATACCTACCACGTGTTCAAGATTGAGGGTGTATGGCGGCGAAGGACGGAGTACGTGACAACACCATCACGACACGTATTCGTAAACGACTTGGGGGCCGCATGCGAGAGGCGTTTAGCTTTCTGGTAGCAACTGCGTGGATCGAATTCTTCAATGAGCTGTTTCGAATAGTTGCGGGTGATAACACACACATCCTCAAGCGGCTTTTGCACGCAATGATGTTCACGTTACTCGCGGTTACGGTCGCGATATTCTCCGAATCGGATGATGAGAAGGGCGGAGACTACATGTAAGAAGTTCCAACATGGCGTGCCCGAGACCATTCGATAACGCTGACGTCCAGAGGATGAAGAAGAACTGTGGTGATGAGACTGGCACACACCGCCGTCAAGGGACGGAACATTTTGAGATTCAAATACGTCGACGTTTGCGAGATGCACTTTGATTCGGAGAATGCGAGCGCTTGTGTGCAGCATCCCCATACCGCAACCTCGCGGCGACGCGTTCCACTCCAATGTTGGTCGCTGCCAACATCGCTCGAAGTCGTCGATTCTCGTTGACCAGTTGCACGTGTATCGCCAGTACTCGTGCACGCTGCGCCTCGTTGAGTGAATCCCCAGATGACATCATGCGCCCCAAGTTGTCCAATGTCGTCATGGAAACGGGGTGAGGGAGCGTGGAACGGAGTGACTCAATATTCGTGAGAAGACGCGTTCGTGACTCACGAGTGAGGAAGGACATCTTTTTTCCCCTACACGAGTCTATTTTCTTTACTCACGCTCACGTTTGCGCTGGAGCAACAGTGGACGGACGACACGGTCCAAATCGCTCTCATCCCGACTCACCCATCGCCAGCCGTGGGTTCCGATGGAAACCACAACACGCATACCCTTGTGTGCCGTTTGCACAATCATGGACCCTCGTTCGACCTCTGCGGTACGCACGACACCGACGCGCCATTGACTGCCCTGACGTATTTCCACCACCATTCCCTCCCTTGGAGGAGTCGGCGTTGTCCCAGTCGCCGTAAGCGTTGAGAGTTCCCGTGAAAGAGAAAAGAAGTTGCACAACGTGCGGCATGGGTCGACGAGTCGGTAACGTCCGTCCATGTACACAGCAAGAAGTGCTGCCCCGCTACGACTCTGCGCGATGCGACATCGTGCACCCAGCCACTGAGACAGAAGAAGGTGCAGCATGAGGGTCAATCCAAGACTGCTCATGTTTCGACCCGCGTCAATGGAATCCAACCCCCATTCGCGCGTCACACGGCGACTCTGCACCTCTCGGAGACATGCCGACGTATCATTCGAAGACTTGAGTTCCACTCGTTTTGCCATCTCCGGGAACATTGCCGCGACGTCACGACGGCGGGTGCGCGAGGCGTCGCACGGAATGGTCATCCGTTCCAGTTCATCCACAGAAAGAACATCGTCGGTGTCAAACGTCTCCTCTGTGGAATCCTCCAGTCGAAGCGTACGCGACAGCGCATCCGCCACGAGGCGGTACGAGAGCAGTGTTTCGGGAATGGGACATTGCGACGACGTTTCCTGGTAGATGACGCCAAATACAAAATCGCGTACAGGGCACTCTCCGGAAAGGTCCGTGGAACTGCCGAGAAGCAACGCCGCGATCGCCTCCGTCAGATGAATCGCTTTCGTCCCCAACGGAACGCACATAACACACGCCTCCGTGCCGACGAGCACTGCAGTTCGGCATGCGGTCATGGTCATGCCGTCGAAGACTCCAATGTCATATAGGTGCGCAAAGCGTGATGCCGCTACGGGAATAACGTCGAACCGAACGACGCCGTGATGGGTGATCATCGACGTGCGCATGTCCGCGTACCGCGTGGCATCGCAACATTTCATGCGTCGCACGAGACTCATGCCGAGCACATCCATGCGCTCGTTGCGCAACGTCTTGCTCAGGAGCACGATGGGATCGATGCAACGCGCGATGCAGTCTGGTGTGGATGCGTGACGCAGTAATGACATGAGTGTGTCGTGGGTACCCGTATGCCACATGTTGGACAACGTTGTGTTCCAACGAGACGAAAGCATCGACAAAAGATGGAGAAGCACGCTACTCGCCGAAACAATGGTGACCATGTCGGAACGCAGTAGCACGGACGATACGGGTCGCAGCGCCGTTGACGCCACACCGTCTGTAAAGGTGTCAATGCTGCCTCGTTCGTCGATGAGGAACGTTCCACAGGGTGCGTTCGCATCGAGGTGTTCCACGGTCACGAGAATGCGGTCCATGTAACGTGCCGCAATGGGAGTTGCACCAGTAGAGTCGTCGTGAGAAACACGTAAAAGAAAGGTCGATGATGACAGGATCGTGTTGTAAAGGGTCTCGCGCACGAACAATGGAACGTCGAGGTCGTCGTGAGACACGTGAATCGTAAATCCCCGTTGTGCGTTTGTCGCGAGGTACACTGTTTGATCCACGTCCACCATGTCTGGAACGGTAGATTGCACAAGGACGGACATGGACCATGTATCGTACACGGGTATGCAGTACATGCCATTTGCATAGCATACGTCAGTGCACTCCAACTCCTCCGTTATGCGGACCGCATGTCCCATGTGGACTAGTAGACAGATGGCATCTAGCATGGAAAGGGACGAGGTTCCGCAGTGGTTGCACAATCCGTTCGCGTCCCGAGCGGAGAGAATGTGACGTCGCACGATGTCGCCCAAACATTCGAGTGAGGTGTGGGACGTCACATCGTGTGGGGACCGGAACAGGCACGTGTCCGAAAGGTGCAGGATGTTGCCGCGCAGTGAGAACTCCATTCTTTCTTTTTCGTTGGTACACGACGTCTGCATTTTGGTTGGTACGCAACGTCACGTCTGCATCTGGTACCAACCCAGGAAAGAAACATGCATTTATTCGTGCACAAATGATATGGTGAACGCACGGCGCACCGCCTTGGTCTCAACGGAGGAGGTGTCGTCTGGGGCGCAACGCTTGGACGTTGGGGAATACTGATACAGTTAGCCGGTTTCTAACATCACCCAAGAAACTCGCCTCGTTTCTAGCGCCGAGTTTCTAAAGGCTGGTTTCTAAGACTCGATGTCTTACTGTAAACTATCTAGGGACACACGTCTTTTCGTCAGTAAGCTGACACAAGGTAGATGGACAAGATGCAGCGTTGTGCTCGCACAACCGCGCGGAGCATTCCGTCTCATTTCTGACATTCACATTGTTCAGTACCATGTACTCACTATCCACGCCCGCAAATCGAAGTCTGTACGCAGCAGTCGTCGGCCTTCCACCAAGCGAGAGGCTGTCTCCTCCCTCGACCACCTCTGTGATGAAGTTGCATTGTTGTTTGCGGTCACCGATGCACTTTACCGCCTCCGCCTCGCGCACGACTCCGTTCCGTGTGTACATGACCTTATCGTCCAACATGGAGAAGGAGACGTCGTTGGTTCCGTCGTAAAGACGCGTTGTGGGCGTCACCGTCGAGGACATGCATTTTCCCTGCGTCGTGCAACTACCCGTTCGCGCCGATTCACGGAGCCCCGAAAAGTCCGGATCGCGCTCGATCATAGTTCGTACGCTTTCGCGAAACGTCGCGTCGGTGCTCAGTAGCGTTCCCAATGACGACTTCACACCCGCCTCCGTCTTGGAGAACCCTTCCAACGCCTTGGCGCGCGTCGCGGTCCACGCCACATCCGGACTGAGTGTGTTTTGAATGGATTTCATGAAATGTTGAAGTCCCTTGCTCATGTCGATGTTGAGTTCTCGCGACTTGGAGAGAAGCATGTCGTTGAGTCGGTCGTCCATGAGAGGGCAGTCGTTGTCCACACTGCATGCGCGCTTCTGTTCCCGACCGGAGAGGGAGCACGCCGTCCACATACGCGAGGACTCTGTTGGTGTCATGCCATTGGCGATCGGAGCAGGAGCGGGAGTAGGAGTGGGAGTGAGAGTGGGAGTAGGAGCGGGAGTGGGTGCGGGAGTGGGTGCGGGTGCGGGAGTGGGTGCGGGTGCAGACGTCTCCTCCTTGAGATGCAGCAGTGCAACACCACCGTGATCCTCCACGTGGGACGGGTCGTGCGTGCCTTCGTTGACAACTCCCTTGGCGACGCACTTCCAATGCGCCTCCACCATGGACGGCATGTCGTACGTCGCGTTGTCCCTCACCTGCACCGACGTGCCGTCCTTGTCGTTGGTGAGGATCGGATTCTCGCGGAGGCAGTTGGCGGGGATCGACTTGTACTGGCGCGACATGTTGCAGTTGTTGGCGTGCGCCGCGGCGACGAGCATGTCCACGTTGCAGTCGCGCGAACTGTGTCCCGCGCTCTTCTGGTCGGACGACCAGAAGACGTCCCCTGTCGCGGTCGAGTGGCACTTGTACGTCTTGCCACACACACTCACGGACTCGCGCGGGATGTTCTGCATGAACTGGTCAAACTCTGCGGTGTCCGTCTCCTCGTGAAACAGAGGCATCTTCCGTGTTTGACAGGTTATGGACAAAAAATAATATGCGCATTCTGTGATTACGCTATCGTCTCCAATACACGGACCCGTTCGCGGAGGCGAACGACCTCCGATTCGACATCCTCCTCCATCAACCCCCATTCCACTAATCGTTTGAGGGTGCGAGCAATGTTGTTGACCGCGTCAGTAAACGATATGACCTCCTTATTACAATCGTTACACCTCCGTCTATTGTGTATGAAACACTTCTGTGGACTGTCGCGATAGTACGTTCGCACAACGGATGAATATCCGGCACCCTTAAGTCCTCGTGACCATGTTAGCAACTCTTGGGACATACGCGCACCCAAGACCACCAAAACAGGTTTTTGCGTTTCCTCATCTTTATCCCTCATGTCCCGTTGCGCAAGGCGTGTCACGTCCTCTATTCCAGCTAGATGACGCACAAAGGATGCGTACGTCAAGGTATGTTGGCGTATGTGCTGAAGGCGTTTCCTGTCGTACGAATTGTACATATTCATGATAATTCTTTGCATTTTCGGAACAAGAAACAAAATCTGTAAGGGATTCACCAAAATTGTGAGAATGTTTTCGACAACTTCTTCAATCCCTGTTCCCCACGTGTCAAAACCAGGAATCATCTTCATCATATTCATGATGAAGTCTACTGGATTCTGTGCTGCATGAGCGGTATGCACGGCCGCTTGGACAGTTTCGAGAGCAAGATCAGTTCCCTTGTCTGCAACATTTGCACCGAGATCTTCAACAAAACCTCCCTCAGTGTCCTTCCATGAGAATACATTACTGAACGCACGCTGAAGAACTCCTCCACCTGAATCTGCGTCATCGCCCGAACTGAGGTCTAGCTCCCAGATCGAGTCTCCTGGTCCCAATCTCTGAATCGCATCTACAAGGTTGTCAAATGCTCCTAGGATCCATGACACAAACGATTCTATGAGGGACACACGATCGCCGAACAATGCAGTCACCATTTGAGCCACTGAGTCGATGAGTTGTACAAAGATTGCACCGAATCCTAATTTTTCCTGCCATGTACCACTGCTCCAGATACCGAGTGCCTTCATGCTTGCAATATCGTTAAGAAGGTTTCTGGCCGTGTTGCTTGTGGTATTGTCTACGGTGACATTGAAACATATCATATCAGGATGGATCGATGCGGTGCGTATTGCGAAGTCTCGCTCTGATTCGTACTCGCGACGCATGGATCGCGATAGACCGGTGATACTCACAGATGTGTTACTTGGGACCTCGTCCGCGATTATACGCGGCGTATGGGTCACCAGATACCGTATGGACCTTTCTTCCAGCGTCATCCCATTTGCTGTAAGGGTCGTTACGACGTTCATGAGATCCGCATACCGTTTGTGTGCTCTGACATGTACGTTGTGACCGTCTATGGAGACACTCGTGTGTTCGACGTCATTGAAGGCCGTTACGAATGAGCTATGTCGTTCCTCATCGTATCCTGTGAGAGTGCACAAACTCCGGGTTCGTTCCAAATTCAAACAACATTGTGTTTGCGTGGCATAGGCGCGCCGTCGTATCGACCCTCTGTACACTGCCCTATCCGTCATGTACCCATCACCGTTAGCGTTAGGAATCGGTATGTAAACGGTGTCCGGTACGTCACGTAGCCATGTCAACTCCCGGAATATATGTCGTATATCAGAGATTGAGTACTGTGGAAAATACTCCCGTAAAAGGTCACTCGTACGTGCCTCTGATGCGTTCGACAACTGTCTGAACGCCTTCATTACGTCCCATGCCTCCCAACTGGTTCCCTCACGTCGTAGTCCACCTTGACTCGTGTCCACAAATCTGGCAAATTGGTTTATTATACGAGTTATTATTTCATCCTCCTCCATTCCTCTCATTGGGTCGGGAGCTGTCCGTAAAACTTCCTCTCGTAGATCGGCTCGAAACGCTGGACTCGTCGGATCTAGAATGTCGTAAATTGAGAGCCCAACAGGAGGACACCTTTCCGTACACCAAATTTCATGATACAGGACAGACTCAAAAGCATTGTGAATGGTGTTATTCTCCTCTCTGTTTCTAAAGGATCCAAGTCCCTTGTAATTGGCGTCGACCTTCTCCGTCTTCACGGTCTCGTCGTCGTCCAACACGATCACCTCCGATGTGCGCGCGCGCTTCCGAACGTCGTCCTCTCTGCCCGTAAAGTATTGTATGAATAACTCATGCGTGACCCTTTTGGGTTGCCCAGGTGTAAGACCATGTTTCGTTGCAGCATCACGAATTGTGTCCAGCAGGAATTGGCAAATCGTTTTCATGTTTTCATCGACGTAAAACCCGATCGCTGGTTTGTACGGCATTAAACGGGTAAACGTCAATGAGGAACAGTAAAAGTACGGACGCGAATAAAGGAAGGTTTCTTTACACGTCTTTGTGCCCATCAGCGACGTATCCAAACGGACTTCATAGGGGATGACACGAAAGACCCCGGGTGATGATTTGTCGGCGGACGTGAACCAGCATTTGAATGGATTTTGTATGATGCGCCTGCAGTTGTCCTCTGACCATGTATTATTAAACACTTCACCGAGTGACTGATTCGCGTTGTATTCATTGGGCATTGCAGAGTGACCACATAATTCAAAATCATCCTTCAAAACTTCGAGACCCCGATGAACCGGTTGTATGCGAAGTAGTCTGCCCAATTCCACTGCGTGCTGGACGTCGGTCATTGTCTTGTTAAGCGCATCCACTTTGTATCGGCATTCCTGGTAATGATTGAACACTCCACAATCCTGCATTCGTTGTAGGATATCAGCTGTGAGAAGACTGTCATCGGCGACATCAGGGGGTAAAACGTGAATGTAACGATCATCACCGGTTCGCAAATATTGAACCCCCTTGACAACCTCGGTGACCATAGTATCATAAAGTTTGTCCTCTCGGGATCGCTCGAAGTTTTTGTTCCATTCAAGCCGGTAGGTAGGGATAATGGATGACAGATACTTTGTGCGAATCAGCATTTTGTTAACGTCATCGTTGATTTGATCACACGTTTTGAAATCCACTGCACCCTGTGGTTTTTCGGTGCCATCCATCAATGCCTCCATTACATGTAGTGAAAAACTACGTTCCTTGTTACATGTATTGACTGATGATCTGTATGGACGTACATCGAAAAATGAAACACTGTCTCTCATACCATCTATTAGTACTACTCTCAAAATTATTTGAAAAACTTGGACATGGGACCCGGTGCCCGCGTGCGCTTCGCGGCAGGGGGCGGTGCACCACTCGTCCCTCCTCCCTCTCGCTTTCTCCCACTCGTCTCTCCGCGGCGGGTGTGACCTCCACTACCCCCCTCTTCCTCACGTGAACCCAAAAACGAGTCAAACATGGCGGGTGCTTGGGGTTCGTCGAGTCCATCGGCGTCCTCCACCTCCATGTCAGCGGAGAGGAGAGATGGTTGCTGTGGTTGTGACTGCAACGTCTCCCCGCCGACGTGTTCTTCCACGATCATGCAGTAGGAGACAAAGGGCGGTTGAAGAAGGCGGCACGTGGCGCGTTGGAGCGTCTTGGGATCAAAGGTACCGCCGAACCGCTTCATCGCCGGACGCGGCGGCGCCTCGATCACGCCGTCCGTGATCCCGTACACCTCCCTCAACATCTTGGTAAGAGTGTTCATGTGCTGCCCGCGATCAAACGTCGTGTGCTCGATCACATACGCCTTCGCGCACGCGGGGCTGCACGTGCGTCCGTACACGTGGTACAAACATTCGCTTGGATCGTACACGCGTGGAAGAGGGACCACTTGTGACTCGTCCTCGACGGGTTCGCAACAGTGCCAACACGCGGATCCGGGGATACCCCGTGCGTCAGGTAAGGTGTGGTATACATTTGCCGCATCACGGCGCACGACCCCACCCATGCATTTTACCTCTCGAAACATCACATTGCATTCTTGTACAAACAATTGTGTGCGACCGTACGAGGACTTTCGAATCAAACGTGACCGAGACGCGGGATGCACCTCCATCGTCACACCTTCCCTCTCCCCCCCACCCGTGGTTTATTCTGACGCATCTGCGTCCGCACCTCCCCCCATTGCCTCACATCGTCGCGTAGCACGACGCCTGGTCGTACGTCAACGTCCAGGCTTCCTTCCTGCACAACGGCCGATCGTTGCGCCTTGAAATACCTGCAATCGTGAAGCGGTCGCTGTTGTAGTACCGCTTCACGACCTTGAACGCGAGCTTCTTCCCCACGACCTTCACCTCTTCATATCCCTTCATCTTCTTCATGGACCACAGCCTGGAGGGAACGAGTAGCGTTGTCCCAATGAGTGTATCCAACGTCTTCGATGTATGCACGTTACGATTCGACTGGACCTTGTGCAACGGCATCCACCTGTCGGCGCCATCGCAGTCGAAGACGACGCGGAGGTGAGTTTCGGACACCTCCAATACGACACCCGTGAGGAACGTGTTGCATCGCCAGTCCACCACGACGCGATCGTCTACCGCAAATGTGTGCGCCTCCTCTTCCATGGTCGTCTCGTCGTTGATCTTCTCGGCACGACGCGATGCAACGTGTTCAAGACGGGATACGATAAAGGACATCATGTTCTCCACACCTCCCTTGCCCTTGTATGTGGTGAGTTGCATGAGCACACCGACCTTCTTTACGAGTTTGCGAATGTGCTTCTCATTGTCGGTACGTCCCACACCCCGGAGGGAAAGTGTAACGGACACATTTGGGGCGACTCGAAGTGCGTAGCGCAACACATCGACGTCGATGGTCTTGCGCATGTAATCGAGCCACACGATACTACACGAGTCGTCTGACAGGGTGGTAAGGTGCGAGTCGATGTCGTCACATGCACATGGGATGCCCGTTTTGCGGGCGATGGCGTCCGCGTGCACACGAGAAAAGTTGACAGGGTGAATGTGCTCGCTAGGAACGCCCTCCTCTAGGAAGAAAGTACACGCCCCTGCGCTCTCGTCGTCCAGGAACACGATCGGATTGCGCGTCGCGCATCGCTTATACATGCTGCACACTGCCGAACGCTGCACATACTTGTTCATGAACTCGTACGCCATTATGTCCGTGACACGTCTTTTGGTTTGGTACCAGTCGCACGTGTTCTCGTACAATACAGTAAGACATCGATCCGGGATCGAAGACCCGTGTCTTAGAAACCAACCCGACTGACGCAGTCGGAACGAAGTTCCGTTAGCGATCGAAGATCGCCACCGCCGGTTTCTAACCGGAGACGAGAAACCCGTCCCCTACCTAGCCGGTTTCCAAGGTAAACGTCTCACGTAACCGTCAAACGGAAGGGTGGTATTTGCCGTTGGGGAATACTGATACAGTTAGCCGGTTTCTAACATCACCCAAGAAACTCGCCTCGTTTCTAGCGCTGAGTTTCTAAAGGCTGGTTTCTAAGACAGGGGTCTTCGATCCCGGATCGATGTCTTACTGTGGCGACTACAGTAAGACAGCATGTAAGGAAGAACGGAAATCATGGCGACGCGTATCGATGGAGCATTGGGACAACGCCGCGGTAGGGTGCTCTATTCCCGTGGAGGCGAGGGTCGCGTGAACCGCACCCGAAACGAGAGCAACGCGTCCGTGCTTGATTTCCGCATCCTACACAGATACCCAGACGACGCCACTCGCACGACCTCACCACTACGGCCAGGCGACGGCGTCGAAGCGCCGCACTCGCTCGGCGGCGACCTGCGCCCGGTGGCGGGCCGTTTCGAGATACCCCGATGACACCATCCACGCGACCTCCTCGCCACGACCGTTCGCGACGGCGCCGTCGTAGTAGGCCTGGGCGGCGGGATCGAAGCGGTGCATTTCGGAGGGAGATATGCGGTTCGGCTGGATGCGGTGCGGCGGGACGAACGGCACCGGGGCGGAACGGGTTCGTCGACGACCTCGATGGCCTTGTCAGTCTGCTCCTCGCCTCGCATCCTCTTCACCATGCCGCGGCAGACGAAGAAGATCGCCAACGCGAGCGGGACGACGATGATGGCGGCGTACAGTGTGAGAGACGACGTCGGCATCTCCCCTGCGCAGCGTGTGGCGGAGACCTGCACAAAGGCATCGGAGATCGAGATGAGAACGAAAAGTGTCTGGATGGTACGCATGGTGCGTGATGCTGGGGTTGTACCAACCAAAAGCCGATCGAGACTGATGTCGTCAATCCTCTACCACTTCGAGTGGTTTCGGCACGAGATAGAACACCACGAGTGTGACGATGACAAGGAACGTACGCAACACGTCAAATACCTTCTCGACGTCATGGAACGGCGTATTCGATCCCTTGGTACGCACGTCGTAGCGTCCACGGAACCACGAGTGGTCAACGAGGAGATACAACGCTCTCCAGTGGTATCTATAACGCCAGGAATGCATCGCATCGTCGGTGGACAAATAACGATGACGTCGCGATCAACGTCTAACACTCGTCCGCGTCCAAATAACGCGCGCCGAACATGGCACCTGTCGTCCTCTCGTCCGTGTGCATGGACACGGGAGATCAACAGGACGTCTCGGCGTCGCCGTTGACGATGTGTTCGATCTCACGAAACTGGCGTACGAATTCGTCCGAATCGGAGAGTGCTACATTCTGAATGCGCCTCAACAAAATTCGTTGCATGGTCTGTACTCCCTGGCGGCGTATGGGTGGACGCGAGTTTCTGGCGCGCTTACGTTTGTGAAATGTGATGACCTCCTTGAAACTCAACGTGGCGTATAGAACCGTGATTGCTTCGTCGGCGAGATTCGCCATCGAGCCCGCCTGGTACTCGAATAGTCGGTACATGTATCCCCAGTGAGGTCTGAAGTGTCGAACGCGTGCGTACTCCCGTCGTGTACCGGCGTCGCGTTCGTTGCAGTAGATGACCTCACCATCCATGGAGGTGGTGATCATTCGTCTCAAATAGTCGTACGCTTGTTCGGTAAAGAAACTACTACTCGTTGTATCGTCGTGCATGATGGAATATCCCTGTGCTCGAAGCAACTGTCGTTGAAACACTCGGATGAGTTGATCCGGGGTCATGGAATTCAGTACAAACTTATGAGGGAAACGACGTGACAGTCCCTCGTTTGAGGGGAGAAAGTAGCGAACCATTTCACGCTCATATCCTGCGGTAATGATGCAGTACAGTCCCGGATAACGAGTCATGAATTCGACCATTGCTGTGGTCGCCTCCGTGCCGTAACTTTCGGGTTTACCGTCTTCCCAGGGTGTGATGGCGTACGCCTCGTCTATGAATACGACACCATTGTCAAGATTGCCCACTAAGAAGCTGCGGGTCTTGGACACGGTTTCCCCCATGTACTGTCCAACGAGTTCACCGCGACCTGCAAGTATGAGATTGTCGCCTACAAACATCCCAGCACGTGCGAACACGTCGCCTATCGCCTGTGCAATGGTCGTCTTACCCGTTCCCGCTCCACCCATGAGGACAAAGTTCATGAGACGAGTGCGAAAGAGCCTAGGGTCCTTTATGAACGACGACACCACATCAACCACATGTTCCACAACGTGCGATTGGACGGTGAACGCAGTCAGTCCATCGAGGGCCTCTACGAGTGCATCACGGTGATCCTTGGCAATATCGTCCGATGTGACGCGATCAAACTCCATACTTCCTGTGAGACGCTCCCGTGCACGGTTCAAAATTGCCTTGAACCGTGACGCCTGATCCTTTGCGGACTGGTAGGGGCCTGAAATGCTCTCGAAAATATGCCAATTGTCGCTGGTGTCGTTTACGGGTACGTTTGCGGCAGACTTCAGGTCGGGCACCTTGATCCGAATAACCTCGAGTGCATCCTCAACGTCTCGTTGAGATCGCTGCAGAAGTTCCGTGTAGCGGCAAATCTTGTACAGCATATTTTCTCGGTAGGCGCGTTTGAACATGCGCAATCCCTGCGCCGACTGGAGAAGTTTGACAAGGGACTGCAGCGATGATGCACTCATTACGTTTCACTAGAGTACGGGAGAATCATGTACGCCGGGGAAACCGCACATCAGAGTGAACGTCACAACGCGCGCATACACACACGCATTGAAGAATATGTTCCCCATACGATGCTACACTTGCAACGCGGTACTCGCACACAAACACGGCGAATTTTCGGCCCGTCGTCGCGATGGAGAGGGAGGCGGGGCCATTCTAGATGAACTCGACGTGACGCGCATGTGTTGCAGGCGAATGTTCATATCCTATGTGGAGTCCCTGGCCACGCAACAACTCGCGTACCCAAATATGAACATTGTCCTCGACAAGGGTGGTACGACCATGCATCGGCGGTGTGAGCATGCCAACGATGTGTCCTGTGACTGATGCGGTCAGAATTACGTGATAAAAGTACTCTCGCTATGAACAACGAAAATGGTGAATCATGACGAGGATGGTGAATCGGTCGTTAGTTGGGCGGCCGCATCAGAGACAGATCGTATGATGTTTTCGGTTCTGTCCAACACGGAACGGTTAGACATGAGTATACTTCCTCGTAACACCCCATCCGCACCAGGGTCTCCCGAACTTCCGCGCATCGTAGAGGAGGAACCACCGGCTACCTCACGGGAGAGCGACATGCTGCGTGACTTTCGTCTCACGATGGAGGATGATGAAAAAAATGGTCAACGTGAGGCGGAGCGTGAACGTGAGGCGGATCGTGAACGTGAGGCGGATCGTGAACGTGAGGCGGAGCGTGAACGTGAGGCGGAGCGTGAACGTGAGGCGGAGCGTGAACGTGAGGCGGAGCGTGAACGTGAGGCGGAGCGTGAACGTGAGGCGGAGCGCGGGTGCGAACGTGTGGTGGCGGAACGCGAACCTCCACAAAAACTGTCAATTGATTTGCAACACGAGAAACAGAGCCTCCTCTTCGATCTGCACCAGTTGGAGGCAAAGGGTGTGCGCCTCTCGAGAACGTTCACCATGGAAGATTCTGTCGACGACATTACGGTGGAACTCAAACGTCAACTCCTTGTCCTGGATGAACGTTCCAATGTCTCTATACTGAAGAATGGTCTTCGAATCGCTCTCTCGGGAATCGAGATCCTCAATACACGTATGAATCTCTTGGACCTAGAGGGTTGGTCGTCGCAGGCGTGTTCGGAACTGGAACGGCATGACCAAAACCTAGCAAAGATCTATCGGAAGTACTGGCGTCGTTCGACCTCAAATAATCCAGAGATGGATATCGTCATGTCCGTGGTGGGATCCATGGGTGCGTATCACATGAAGCGGACGATGACTCGAGGGATGATGCATCGCGGAGATTCGCGTTCGACTCGCCCGACACGCACATCGGGTCGTAGTGCGAGAAACATACCGTCTCCCGAAACGTCGGATGACGAGGAGGTTCCAAACGTGCGTTGATTTAGCAAGTAGAGTAAATGCACGCACTGTCATAAAACACAATGACCAGTCGTGACATTCCCCTCCTCCCAACATCTCTCATCCCGTCGGAGGTGGCACCACCTCCACCGTCGACGACACAACGACGTCCACCCACTCCCAATCATTCCATGTTGACAGAGGAGACAGAGGGTGTGGACGAAATGGTGGTGGAGAGCGGTGACGGACCCGCCGCCGCACAGGAAACGACAGTAAATCTCGTAGACCATGACGGCGTCACAGTCAACGAGGATGACGTATCGGACACCACCTTGCCTACAGCGGACCTGCTCAACAACACCATGAGTTTGAAACAGCTCAAGGACCGTTGTGTCGAGCTGGGGTTGGTTGCAACGGGGAAGAAAATGGACCTCGCAGAGCGGATCGTGGCGTCACAATCGTAGTGTATAACACGACCTTGGACGCGTTGGCATCACACTCCCTTTTTTTCATCACATTACCTCAAAACACACACAATGTCGGGTACGGGGTCTCTTGGTTTCAACCCCAACCGTCGTCACCGGCCCAGCAGCCTACCGGGTGTGATCAATACGATGGTCGTACGCCCTCGCGTCCCGGGTCAACGCCGTACACAGGCACCTAAGGAGGTTGCCGTCATCCTCCCACAGAGAACCTCTCCTCCTGCGACGACTCGGATGACAACACCCTCCATGGTGACAGAGACCACACCCACCGCCGTCCCTCCCGCACCCTTGTCTCCTGTAATGGAAGAGACCCATTGGGTGTACGCGTCCGTCGGTAAAACCCATCTCCGCGCATCGGCCGACCCCGACCATATCGTGTACGTCAAGGATTCGCGAGTGCTGCTGCTATATCCCATGGTAGCCGATCCCGACACTGGAATCGTGTCCATGAAGGTCAAAAAGGTCGATGACAGTACGGGTCAACTGGAGATGCGTTGGGTCGATGTGTATGACCCGAACACCGACACTCGTTACGTGTCTCAATTCTCCATGGTACCGTGATCGCGTATCGGATCCACGACGCGTAGCGCAACCGTTTTTTTTCCATCAGTGTATTGGGTGGTAGTCGCACGCCCCATGACCATGCCGAAACGTATCGAGCGATGGTCCGACCTCCCAGCACCCACTACACCCCTTCAGCGTGGAACGTATCTTGATGCCTGCACCGCATGGATCGTTGCGGAACCGGACACGAACACAATCATCACACTTGACACACCTACCTCCGACCCAATCCATCACAGGGACACCGGTTGCGATGACGTCGTCGCTCGCTCTCTTGCCAACGTGAGAGACACTAGGGACTGGTTGTGCATAGTCTGTCGTAAGACAGTATCCGATCCATTCGGATCGCATGGAGGGAACCCCTTTGCCCAACAATGTATCGTCGTCACGTGTCAAACCTGTCGCTGCTAGTCACGGCAATGTGCCTAAGAAAGACGGGCGATCCAATCCCTCATGGAGCGATTGGGTACGATGGATGCGTTCGGCCCTAGGTCCGCTCCGGTCACGGGCGACGTGCTCTTGCGCGCCACCCAATCGCGAATTGCAGTTTCTTCGTAGGTATACCCGTCTGTGAGAAAAACTGGGTTCTGGAAGGGCTCAAGGGTCAGTGGGCAGTACCATTCGGGAGGAATCAGACCCTCCTCATTGTCCTCCTCCATTTCCCGTGTCGCCGTCGTTTCATGGTGAGAAAACGTGACCATCGTAATGGGGCGTTTGCCATGTATCGTGATGCGTGGATCCTTTTTGAGGTCCTCGCCACGCACTATGAGATGAAAGAGACGACGATTGCAAACGTCAAATATCTTGTCCATGCCGATCGTAAAGGTACTGGATGTGGTATCGTCACATGCCGCACGAACGAGATCCTCCAGAGTCCGTATGTGTGTATCGTGCAATGCACGATGTTGACGATCCGTGGTCGCCAGCGTGTAGAGCATCTTTTCCGTTGGTACGCTGCGTACCAACGGAAAACGAAAAACATGGGTGGTGTCTGCTGGCACTCTCGATGGGGAATGGCGTGTACCGCATCGAAGGACACCGTGACTCAGAAGGTCAGGGCAATATTCTCTGTACTCGGGCGGAACGTTACTCAAAATGAGACACAGATTCGACAGTTGGGTCTCGACTATCAACATTTTTTGGAGTCGAGGCACCCCGAATGTTCAAATGGCGAGGAAACGACCGAGGAAACGACCGAGGAACTCCTTCCTCCTCCTCCTCCTCCTCCTCCTCCTCCTCCTCCTCCTGTGGCAACGCACGTCGTCGACGCCATCGCCGTTCCTCCTCCGAAGCGACGCAAGGTAAGGACTGCCACCTCCGCGGCACCACGTGTAACATCGGCTGATACTTTGCAAACTGGAACGGTTGCCACCACGGTGACCGTTCCTGCAGTCGTTATCTCCACCGACTCAGTGGAATCCTTTCGGGACGTCGACTTTTCTGAGGGCGTCCCAGACGTTGTCATTCGTACGTCTCACGCCGTCTCCTTCTACTCCTTTTTACACGGTTCAAACTCGGAGTCCTATCCCCTCTCCACACTTGCGTTCCAGAATCGCATTCAACTCCGCGACCACGGTCTACAGAAGGTCTACAACAACGATACTGCGGTATGGAGATACGACAAGATCAAGGCACTGTGGTTTGGACGGGACCCGACCACAAACCAACGCTATATTTGCGCCATCATCATCAACGAAAAGTACGAACCTCGATTCGGGAAGGTCTTTTGTACTCGCAAGGACGTTGTCGAATTGGACGTCCGCCCGATACCCTGTTTTCTCAAGGGGAGTGGCTCGTCCATTCGATACTGTGGCACATGGACGTTTCAACTCCACCGTGAAACGTCACAACCGTTCATGTACGTCACCAATGGGTGCCAGCGAAGTGCGTCTTACAATATGTCGCTCGACTCATACGACGACCGCTGGGGCGCGCGCGCCTAAATGAACGACTCACACACGGCATCGTCGGCGAGGAGTAGAAGTGCGTTGTCGATGCGTTTCGTCACATGATCCAGTGACTCGTTTAGAAGTTGCTCTGGGGTGCGTTTGTCATTGGAGCCAAAGGAGAGTATGTGGGTATCGTCCGTGGTGGATGGTATCATACCCACGGCGTAACAGGGAGAGTAACGCGCGTGTCGTCCGGCGTGTTGTGTATCAAACGTGATCTCCATGTTGAGTTCATGGCCGTGATCCAGTTGCAGGAGGACGATGTTGGTATGGATGGGTTCGAAGGCGGGTCCTTTGAGGTGGGCTGTGGTAACCTCACTGGGTCCGGTCACGTGCAATGACAGGACGTTTCCGTTTCCGACCCTCCGAAACGGGATGAGACCCACACGATGTGCAAGGTACTCGTCGGTGTGACAGGTCACATTGGTTATCACGCGTGCCATTGAGGGAGCCTCGGTTTGGACGTCCGACAGGAGAGTACGACGAAGTGCATTGCAGAGTCCCACGTGTCCTGGAATGAGGAATCTCTGCACGTCCACCATGCGTCAAGTCGTCGTGCGTGTGTGAGTGAGAGTTGTAATTAGAAACTGATTTGGAAATTCGTTTCTTCTAAGACTCGATGTCTTCCATTAGCGCGATTCTGACGGCGTTCACCGCGGTAGTGAGGGCGATGCGGGCCATCTTGGGTTTGTAGGATGAACGCGTCACAAAAAATATCAGCGTACATGCCACAAGCTAACTCGGTGACTACGCCGTCTCTACACACGTGATGAACGAGAGCTGACGACCTCTGCGACTCGCACGCGCCCCTGGCGTCCCACGATCGGGACTGTTGGTACACTCTGCACCACAATTACGGACGGTTCCGGAGCCACAAGTACACCGAAACAAAACAGAATGAAAACGTAGGTGATGAGAAAGAAGAATGCGGGTGGGAAGAGGAGACAGAACAACAGCACCCCAAGGGAGAACACGGGTCGCGCATACGGCCATACGAAGAGAGCGATGGACATATAAATGAGTATGCTCAGAACGATGGGGACGATGATCCAGGAGGCATCCGCCATTTCGTGTGCCGTTGTAGTGTTGTTCATGAGCGTGTTTTCCACTATGGCATATAAATTATCCGACGGTTTCCGAGGCAGGAGGAAGGTCGAACTGAGGCCACCCGAGGTCCGCACACATTCTGCGAAAAATGGCGTCGTTTGCCTCCAATTTGTCACGTCCCTTCAGAAGTGTGAGGCCCTGCAACATGTCGTGCAGACCCAGAATTTGGAAGCAACGGTACAGAACATAGCTGTACGACAGAAAGTTTGTCCTCGATTTGGGTGCGTGTCTGTGAAACGCCGGTTGCATTTGAAGAAACATGTTGCGCAATTGTTCCTCCACTTGCACCGAAATGCGAGGCGGGCGTCGACCACTTAGTCGCGATGTGATTTGTGCAACATGGTCGTACGCCTTTCGCAGGCGCAAATGTCGAAGGGAGTCCCGCACGCGTTTTTGTGTGATGTCTGACGTGGACCGCACATTGAGGCGTTCGTAAAGGTCACTCATGACCGTCTCGAGAATATCATCCGACACGCAGTGTGCTTCCTTTCCCTGTACGAGTGTCAACCACATCATGTAATGATTCACTCTTTTGTACGAGTACTGCGAAAACTCGACCATGTCGTCGAATGCCGTTGACGACGACGTCGCGTCCAGGTACGCCACACTGTATCCGCATTTCGAGCATGTCATGATGGAGCGTGTTGGACACACCAGTAATGGTGTCGAGGAATCGGTACATCTTGGGCACTCATCACGTGTGCTCATGGCCACCTTTGCGGGCGCCTGATCGATGTCAGTGAGGTACTCGTCGACGATCGACGCCTTATGCTGTGCACTCACACCACTGTGTTCGACGTACGCCTGTATGCTGTCGCTCTTGCGACGCGCCTGCCATGTCGGTCCGTGACTTTTGTGATATCTCTGCAGGTACTGTACCACCATGGTTTCGAAGTGATGCTCGCGTGACATGTTTTCGCGAATGTTGCACTCCTCCTCCAGAGCGTCCGCATCGCGAAGGACATCCTGACACTTGCGCGTCTGGCATCGAAGGGTCAACGCCTCTGCCCCCTCCCTCATTCCCTGGATCTGGCGACGGAGACGAGGAACCTCCAGGCGTTCCGAAACGAGTCGCGCACGACGTTTTTGGATGTGTTCGTCGAGAGTCAGTGTCTCGTCCTCGCGAATGCGTTTGGTTCGTTTCGCATCGGCCATGGTTTCGTCGTGGATGTTCGGTGTTCGGTCCAGGTCTTGTGGATTCTAATGCGCACTCTCTTTTTTTTTCGCAGCGCGTATGAACAACGCCCGTGGATGTCACGCCGTCCACATTGCCGAACACTCGATGAAATGCGTGCTCTTCGTATGCCCGCAGCTACAATGTGCGACGTCGCATCGTCACAGGTGGTGATAGTACCGACGTCCCTGACACATTGTCCTGCGACGCCCGTTGTGGTGCAGTGCGGCGGTACCGCCGCACCGTGCGCACACGTTGCGGCGTGTCAACCACTCACAATCTGCCAGTTTTATCCCTACGTTTGCAACCACAATCGTCCAAGTGTCCGAGATTGGTGCCTGTATTGCACGAGACGCTTTCTGTTTCCGGATGAGAAGTACACGACCGGACCGATGATTGTACAACACGAGGCATGTAATGTCCCGCAAGAAAAAAAATCTTGTGCTTATAGGTAACACTGAATGGTACGAGCAGATCGAATCGCGTCATCCGTTGTCCAGGGCGTGGGTCGTGCCGCCGGATCGTCCGCCTCGGCGCTCGCCCGTGGTTTCAAACGGTTCTCCCCAGACGCGTCATCCTTTAAACTTGGAGGCCGTTTGTCTATGAACGGTCGTCGTGCAGGGAATACCGTACGACGCACAGGCGCCTCTGTCGCCGCCTCCTCGGGGACCGCTGCAAAACGAGCAGGGAAGAGTGCCAGGAAAAGCATCTCCAAGGGCGCGGAGTCGCTGACTCAGGGCGCCAAACGTCAGGCGCGTGATGCCGGGGATTGGATTGCCATGTCCAGTAGGTCTGGAATGAAGCGAATGGGGAAGAAGTGTCTCAACAATCCCGTCAAATGTACCACGGCTATGGCATTGGCAGGTTACACCGCTGTCAACCTGGTGGAAAACTCGAAGGCGCAGCAGGAATGCATCACCAAGTGCCTTCCACTCAACTGGCCAGCAGTGGTGGAGTCCAATGGTGAAATTGCTCCCGAGTATTTTGTGCACGACCCGAAACCCGTGAGCACCGGATCACAAGAAAACGAGGAAAACGGGCAACCCCAGTGCATGGACGGCACAGATTGCGAACCGTACTGCATCGCCGCGTGCAAGGCGGAACATCCTACCACTCTATTGGGCGCGGCAATGGAGGGAGCAGGAGAGATGATGGACGACGTCATTGTACCCTTTGCGGAGGACGTGCTCGGATTACCCATCAGTGACCTTGGAGGTGGACTCATGTGGGGCATTCGCATTGCGGTGTTTGTGGCGGGTGCCCTCGTAATTTTCAAGGTCGGAGGACTCCTGGGTCTGTGGGGGGCGACACGGAAGTCTAGTGGTGGTGGACACGTGGGTATTTCGTTGAGAATTCCTGCGTCCGCGCCCGCACCCGCGCCGCAACTCTCCGACTCTCAGGTCCAACTCGCAAACCGTGGCATGGCCGTGGCGGAAAGGAATCCCAAACTTGCGCGCATGGGTATGCAGGTGATGCAGCAAACCAGAATAGGATGAGGCGTTAGTGAGTGCCTGTCCAGTGCCGTTCTTCCGCGCTGTCCGCGACCATGAACGAGTGGACCGTCACCTCACTGGTCTGCCCCTCGCGCACACACCGCGCGATCGCCTGCTGCTCCAACATTCTCACCGTCCCAACGTCCGCAACGATCGCGTGCGCAAAGATGATGTTTCGTGCGTGTGGAAGGTGCAGACCCGCAAAGGAATCCTCCATGCACAGAAGAAGGACGCCTCCGTTCAAATGCTCCTGAAGTGTCGCCGTTCGCTGACGCGAATTTCCATCCAGCGTGAAGACACGAGTGTCCTCATTTCGAAGAAAGGTACGTATACCACGGAGCATCGTCTTCCACTGGACAAATACTACGATTGGTTCGGTCGCCGAAAAGGACGACACGAGGCGCCCAATTTCTCGCATCTTCGTGCCTATGTCGGAGGATGCCGGATCCTTGGTTATTTTTCTTTGTTGATGGTCGCACAACTCGAAGCGCCGCGCGGTCTCGTCGCGTCGTTGTTGTACATTGTGAAGTTCGCGAGTGGTTTGATGAAGCGTCTCGCGAAGGCCCTCGACCACACCTCCTCCACTGTCAATCTCTCGTTCCAATTCCGAACACATGCGTTCCAGAACACACAAGCTGTGATTGAAGGATTCCAGCTGCGACGTACGATTCACCTGCTCGTGGTGTTGCTTTCGTGCATGTGCATCCTCCATGCTCTCGTCACCCTCCATTGCATCCACAAAGGATAGGCGTCGTACCTCATTCTCAACCTCCATGAAGTCGTGACTGGAATCGTCCACATACAGTCGTTCGCGTTCCGACACGTGCACGCGTCGCACCTCGTGTACCGTGGTGGACGGGTGGTGTGTCGTTGCATGGCCCCTGACCGCGGTCCGAATGAGTGACGCCAACATGTTGGGATGGTGCGCCTTTTCGCGAGCGAGAAGTACATAGAGATGTTGTGCACCGTCCGTATCAGTGGTCAGCGTCCCAGTCAAACCCCAAATGCAATGTGCATCGAAGAGTTGCAGGGAGCGTAGGTCACGCGACGCATCAAATGTTTGATGTATTTCGTCCACGACGATGCGCCTCCATTGCACCGCCTCCAGTATGGGTTCCTGGTGGTTGCGCTGGCGACACCATGCCGACAATGACGCGCGAGACCGAGGCCGTCCTCCCATGGCAGCATCCACAAGATCCAAATACGCCTTGCACGATCGAAGAAAGTTGAACGTCGTGAGCACTATGTCGTAGTCATGACATATACCCGACATGTCGACAGAGCGTAAATCGCGCGCACTCAACATCGTCAGTACACGCGTCCCCGATGTGAACTTTTCAATCTCGTTCGTCCATTGAGATGTGAGATTGAGAGGTACGACGACAAGGGATGCTCTTGACGAGTACAGGCGCAGGGAAGGTGGTGGTGGTTCTCCGCTCAACATCAACGCCAGGGTGGTGGCCGTCTTTCCAGAACCGGGGGCATCCGCACATATTCCGCCTCGTAACTCCGCCTCGCGTTGCGACGGATCGTCTGTGATGCATTCGTGTTCCGTATCGATATACCAGCGATCGCTCACGCGTATGTTCCCGTTGTATCCAAACGTCAGGGGAAATTGAGTCTCCATGGACACCATCCATCGAAGAGTGTCCAGTTGGTGGGGGCGTAACGGAAGCGACGGATTCCACTGTGGGTGAGGGGTCGCCGTACCAGTGACGCCCTCGGACCACGTCGTCGTCGGCACCAGAGACTCCCTCCACACCGTACGAGACAGTTGGACAACGAACTCTTCGCTAGCGACTCCGTTGGTATTCAGGCGTTCCTCCAGAATCTGCGCATCGACGCAAAGGCGCATGCCAAGACATCGATTGAGGCGAGGATCGTCGTCGAGTTCGCACTCGATCCAGAAGACGCCATCACGAATGCGTGCAATTTGTTGTATCGATTCACCGCAATCCTGTCGTTTCAGTGTGACCCCACGCGATGACGTTCCGTCCGTGACGAGTGCCTCGCAAAGGGCAAGGTCCATGGTTGTGAGGCGCCACCACGACGTACGAAGTGTGCGTCTACGTTTAAGTGCAAAACGAAATACTTCCGACATTTGTTATACACGTTGTTACATGCGATGGAGAAGTGGTGCGCACGTATAGACGCACCTTACTGTACGTTGATCCCGGAGAATGTGTCACGTGCCGTACACTTCATCTACGATCACCATCTCCCTCACGCATTGGTTCCCCTCCCCTGTTGCAGTCCCTTCAAACAATTGACGCCATCGGTTCGGTATTGATGGCCTTCGTGGTGTGGTCGTCGCAGCACTCGGCGTGACACATGCAGTTCACTCGTTCACGGTATGGAGCCAGTCCAACGAGCAGTGCCGTACGGGCCCGCATGTCTCGTCGGGATGCCCGAAATCCAACCATTGCAGTTCAGGGGGTGTACCGACGACGATAACTACGCGACACAACAACCGATCCCGAAGGTACGTGCACCGCGAAATTTGGTGAGGGGATATGTAATCCTCGGTGGGAACGGAAACTACGCACACACGTTGACACCCGCGTGCCAGGATGAGATCACACTTGAAGGTGTCCACGTGGTAGCGTTTGCCATTGATGACGCTGGGTCCATTGCGCTCTTCGTGACACAACGACCATCCATGGGAAACATTGCGTCGAATATAGTGTTCATGTACGCGTACATGGAAATGTGCCTGTTTCAGAGGTGGTGACACCGATGGTGGCTGCACGGAGCGCCTTCGCAGCGTGAGGAGAGAGCGCATATCGTCGATGTCCTGAAGTGACGTTGCCGTCCAAACACCATAGGATTCCACGTGGGAACGGACGACAAAGAGATGCACTTCCAGTGTGGAGTCGAAACACATCTCCTGCATACGACGAACGAGTGCGTGTTCCCATGGATGATCCGGACACGGGACGCGTGGAAAAAAAAACCAAAAGGTGTTGGATGTCACAAGAGCGTGCGGCCATGTATCCACTCCATTGTCGCGCAAACGAATGTATCCATCCTGAATGTCTCCCCATCGCGAGGGAGCCTCGGACACCTGCACGGCATGTGACGTCCACAAATCATGCGCGGGTTCCAACATGAGCGCTTGTAAAGGGGATACTGTCAGGAAGATCTGCGACACTGATTCGTCTCATGCTTGTTCAAAGGTGGCGACGAACCATGAGAGTGTGCCAAGGGCTCCTAGGACGACGATGGTGATGAGAAGACCACAGGAAAGGCGTTCCGGTTGCGTTGGGACGTAGCTGAAAGACGTGGGTGGGGGGAGAGGGGTGGCGGCGTCGCGTACGATCCTTCGCGGAGGAGGGTGCTCGCGATCCACGAATCCCAATCCGGATACAGTCGGCATGGTTCCTTACGACTACACGCGGTAAAATATTGTCACCGGGTCGTTGGTACTCGATCAAAAAACGTAACCGAAAGCATCGTACACACTGAGTTGGTACCAAACGAAAAGACATGGAGGCGTTGGAACAGCGTCTGGGGATCTGCGGCGAGGTCGACGGCACCACACGCATCTGCATGGGAGAGATCATGCCGTGCATACGTGACGCGCGCGTGCGACACGTCGCCTCCTGCTTGTACAACAAGGCCTGTACCGTCTCCCCGGATGATGTGCACAGCATCATTTGCAACGAGAAGTGGACGAAACTCGCCTTGTTGCTCCCTGCTGCCTCTCCGATGACGACCTTTGAGACGTGCGACGATCATCGAGTGCTCGGCAGCTCGCTTCACGACCTGTGTCCGACGGTGGTGCAAAACTCCTGGTGCGACGACGCCCCTTGTCGATGGTTCCGCGGAGTGTACACGTTTGACGACCCTCGTCATGCACGACTCGCCTCGTGCGTTAGTTTGCATCTTTTCTGCCACCAACTATCGACTCTTGAGATCATCTCAGATGCACTGGATCGATATCGAACGCACGACCTGGTGATACACCACCAATCGGACGACTGGAACGTGTCGTCCGGAACGTGGGGAAACCTCCGAAATGCAGCTGCCACCAGCATCGGTCATATCGTGTCTCTCGTGGTAACTTCGCGAGTGCATCGTTCGGCGTTCACGTGCGTCGTCGCATCTCACGAATGGATGGTGGTTGAGGATGACAGTATGGTACTGCATCACAAGGGTCGTCTTTCCGTCACGCTTCGATACGTCCGTCAGACATTCGGTGGTGTCGTGGCGTTGGAGATGGAAGAATCCGACGAGTGGTGGCCACCATTTCTCTTGGAGAATCGCATGGTTCCTCCATCGCTGTTCCCCTCGCTGTGTTCGTCGTCGCCCTGTATCGTATCCATAGGCGAGGGCACCTGCGGTCGTCGAAAGCGCAGCAGCATCGATGTAGACGAACTGACATCCGACCGCCACGTGCGATCTGTCATTCGAACGTGGAACAAGAGCTACGAATCGAGATATGCAGACGCGCCGACGCTGACGTCGATTGCGCGTGTGCAGTTCATGGAAACGCTGACTCACGGTAATTTCGTCGCTCACCGTGTACACACGGCGACGTCACAACATGGAATCGACGCTGAAAGTGTTCTCGTGGAACGGTTCGGGAACGCCTACGGCGAGGCTGCCATTCGACGCAACCTTGCAGATGATGTTGCTGGGCTTTACGCAGTGTACAACACGCATAATAGGGTCTGCGTCTCAACCTTTGCACTCGTTATGTACCATACCTACGACGGTCGTCTCGCGTGTTGCATCGACTCGTTTGCCGTTTCCACGAACCAACAGGGTTCGGGAGTGGGAAACGTCACGTTCCATGCACTGCTCCGTGGGGTGTGTGATAGTGCCTCTGCTGTCGACACACCCTACATTGTGTTCGCACAGTGCGTCCGAACAGGTGACGCTCGGCACTTCTGGTACGACAAGTTGGACGAGAGCACGGTTGCGCGCTCTCTCCTCCTGCAGGCGTTTCAGATCGATGCAGTACGCATTCCGGTGCAATTGATCAGTCAATGCACGCCACGGGAACGCCAGTACCGGTCAAGCGACCTGGAATAGAGTGTGAGAGCCCGTGTTTTGAATTCGTTTGAAGCCCATGCGGGCGTACGTTGTCTCGAGTCGGTGCACTCGAGCTGACATGGCAGTCGCGATGTCTGCATTAGAAGACTTCGTACCGGTATTGAGGACGAATAGGTAGAGTGGTCCCGAGACACGCGATCGCGCGGTGTTTACAAGTTGCCGCCCCACTCCCCCCCCCTGGAATGTATTGGACACACAGAGGTTGTAGATTACGTGTGCATTGGACACGTCGAGTGTTGAGGGATACATGTGAGATTCATATATTGACGTTGGACCGATGCAAACACAACCGATAAAATTATCCACACTCGTTGTCCTTGTTTCCTCATCCGAACGTAGAGAATGTGCGACGAGTGTAAACATCGCACCTCCAATGACGTTTCCGGACGGAAAATGTACCTGACTGTTTCCCGCCATCGCACACCGTTCTGCTGCAAAACACGACGTATTCATATTGGGCAGAGAACACGTCTTGTTTCCGTACATTGCCCGTTCGGCATGTTCCTGTATGGTGTAAGAGGTCGATTCGGCAGATGATATTTGCACATGTGCCACAGAAAGGTTAGTGTCCCTCATGCCATTTACTACATGCACCCACAATTATTTTTTGCGCACGTCCACAAAACACCACCACATCCACATGCACTGTACCAGGCATACTCGCACCCTACTCATCAGGAACTGCTGCGATGTCTGCGTCGGGACGGCGGTACCGCACCTCTTCATTACCCAATGACCCCGTCCGTATCCGCATCAGGAATGCACTATCCCTCCTCACTCACACGTCTACACGCATCCAATGCCGAACGTCAAAGTAACCAAGTAGATCGCTCATCAGATGCGGTGCATTTGGCACGCACAATTCGTCGTCCACACGCACGAACATCTCATCCACCAACTCGGCAACACAGGGCGCGAGAGACGTTGACGAATTGGCGCACGGGTGTGTGCAGAGTGGCCATTGACGCATTCCACTGTTGCGAGACACCATCACGATGGATTCTGTACCCGAGACGCGCGTGATCGTCTCCGTGCCTCGAAACGCGTAGCGTTGGTCACGCCGGAGTGTCACACGGACGAGAATGTCGCCCGTCTCTTTATGCTCGTCTGCGTAGGCGGTATCCACCAATGGATGGCCGTCCATTTTTGACATCGACGAGTGCAGAGTTAGGGCGATCGTGCGACTCGAGTCGTGTTGAGGACGCATGCGCAGACACGTGATCATGTGACGCGCGCGCCATGCGCGCGGAGAGGCGGTGTGGTGAGCATGCAACGACCACGCAATCGTGTCCAGTAGATGGCGCGTGACGCTGGTCGTCATACGCGATGCAGCGTTGACCTCGTTGACGATGACCTGCACGGCGCAAACGGGTCGATCTCGGCGATTCTGCGGCCCATCAGTTACGTTATCATCGTCAAGGTTGAAGCACGGCACGTCCGTCTCCAAGTGCGTGCGCATGTGTTCGAGCATGGAGGAACGAGTTGAGACGGTGCCATTCCGTGCTACAACGATTGCCATGCACGTGACAGCCACCCCTGGGAGGCGACAATGACAATGTCCCTTGAACCCAACGTGATCCATGAAGATGTGGAATTCGTGCACCATGTGACGAAGGTGTACGTCGGTCTTCTCACGCAACGCTCGCGTCAGCGTCAGAGCGCGATGCGTTTCCTCCTCTGCACGTGTTCGTTCAAGAGAATGCACTCCACGCCACACCTGTGCATCCACCTTGTGTCCCTCGAACTCCCCTCGTAGAACGGCGATGTGTTCTGTCGACACTTGATCGTACTGTCGACGCCAGCCCGTCATGCGTTCCACTAGTTCATACGCGTCCCCCAGACTGTCGACGTCCGGCACGTGCACCACAATGTCCACATCGCTCCCATTGTAAAAGATGCCAGAACCAATGAGGGTGCACTCATACGCGTTTTCGAGTACGTCGGAAGCGATGCGTGCCACCACTCCATCGTGCGTACCCGTCACATGCGTTTCATCCCCGTATGCGACCGACGGTGACGTGGTGAGTGCTATGGGCGTTTCGATACAGTCATGAAGGCTCACCTCCTCAAACTCGTCGGATGCGGTGGTCGCGGTCAGGGAACAAACGTCACTCTCTGACTTCTCAGTCGACAGTTCCTCCAATGCCTGAAGGTTGCCCCGTGTCCAGTCATCGTAAAGACGTCGGAGTGTTTGAACGTACGTACCATCCTCAACGTTTGTCGCGTGACAGACCATATGAGCTCGTTCCGTTGTCTCGCGCGACCACTCGATCGGTGTCGAATGGTTGGAACAAATCGTTACTGACATGATATGGTAGAGAACTGGGTGTTGAACGCAAATGCGTCGCATGTGCGGTGTCTGCACCGCGTCAACAAGCGCATGCATAAAGGGAGACGTGATGAGCCAGTGGCGCCACATATACGTCTTCTGAAAATGATCCAACCAATTCATGAGGCCCTCGAGAAGTCGCGTGTACGTCACTGACTCTCCCGCAAATTTACGCATTGTTTCGTAGACGATGGACAACTCGGCTAGCATGAGGTTCTTTGAGTTTCCTCTGAGTGAATCTCCTAGGTACGCACCCACTGCAACGATGAGTTCGTCCGTGATGCCGAAATGAGAACGATGAATGCCGACAAAAACGCGCCGTGCCTCCACTGTGATGCATTCGGTTTCGATAATGTCGATGCATTCCGCACCGCACTTCGGGTCCAATGCCCGCACAACCCTCTTGCAGATTGGAGTTAGATGGGACGTGATCGGAAGGGTGGGGCGAGGAACGCGACAAAACGTGTGCAGTTCCACATGGGGGTTGTGGAAACCGACGATAGTGCCGCACTCGAAACGATGCCAGTAGAGAGTGTCGTCATCGTCCGTCACGTCCATACGGCGAATTGGTCGATACTTGGACAGGTCATTGACATCTGTAATGACCTCTGTAATGGGTAACACGTACTCCTCAAACACGATGACGCGACGTGCTGCATCGTACTCGACATCATCCAGACGTCGAGCGGACGGGATCATGTTTCTGCGCCAGATATGCGGCTGTGGGAAACAAATGAAACGAAGGATGGGACGCATATCGATGGCATAGTCGTAAAAGTCCTTCTTCAGTCGGTTCGTCATCCAATCATAAAGTGCCTCAGCAGTATCGTCGGAACAGGGTATGAACAGGTTGATATTTATCTGGTAGTCTCGCATGGTCGCGAGCACGACACCGTGCGCGCAGTTGAACACCTTGATCGAGTAATGGAGAAAGTGTTGATCGAGGGACCGTTCATAAAACTCGCTGCACTCCGAAACCAAACCAAGGAAAACCATCCAGAGCACTCGTTTCCCGAACGTGCTCTCATAGCCTTGAGTGATGCCGATCGCAAGGCAGATTCCACTGAGAAAAACACGCGCATCCTCCTGCGTTGCGGGAGTGACATGAGAGCGCGACGAGAGGAGCGTGGGCATCTTCGCTTTTCGTTGGTACCGTGTTCTTTTTTTACGTTCCCATGTACCAATAACACATCCTCTGAATGCTGCAACAGAAAGACTCAGCTCGCGACGCGTGTGCACACGTGCGTTGCGCCCACCCCAACCCTCCGAGGTGCCAACCCGGAGAGTCTCTGGTGGAAAACACAGATGGCGGGTGTTGTGCACCCTCGCACAGGTGCGTCACGACCACGGGTCCCACACAACTGTATTCGTCCTGTGGCCTTCTTCCCTTTCTTCCCTCGGAGATGGGCGGACCGCGCGTCGCCACCAAGGAAGACATCGCACGTGTTCATTCCCGTTTGTCGTAGAGCATGTCGCTTTTTTTACACTATCATCCTGACAAACATGAAGTCACCTCGGAGATTTCGATCCTCCTCCCCCCGTCGCTCACGTCGGCGCGCCATGACACCCGTGGACGCTGCAGAGTTGAAGAAATACAGACAGCGTCAACTTATGGAAAGGTTTCGCGCTCTCGGTCCCATGCCTACCACCGGAACCTCTCGTCCCATGCTCACCACCGCTCAGATGATGAAATTCAATGTGTTTCAGGATGCGAAACCTAAGAGGCGTTCCAAAAAAAGAACTAAGACGATACGGTCATGATCGTACCCCTGACGTTGTGGTGGGGGAGGGGAGCTACAGTAAGACATCGATCCGGGATCAACGATCCCTGTCTTAGAAACCAGCCTTTAGAAACTCAGCGCTAGAAACGAGGGCGGATGGCGCCCTGGGTGGCAAATACCACCCTTCCGTTTGACGGTTACGTGAGACGCTTACCTTGGAAACCGGCTAGCTAGGGGACGTGTTTCTCGTCTCCGGTTAGAAACCGGCTGTGGCGATCTCTGATCGCCAACGGAACTTCGTTCCGACTGCGTCAGTCGGGTTGGTTTCTAAGACAGGGATCGTTGATCCCGGATCGATGTCGTACTGTATGCGCAAGTCTTCGAGATTCGATACCCGTCTGTACAACATACCCCACCCGCGATGGAAGACTGCACACATGTACTTCATGAACGACGCTGGTACCAAACAAAGGTAAACGCGACAACTGATATGGTGAGCGTCAATGTGGAGATGAACGATTTCGGTGTGCGGTTCACCTTCGACGCGTCAGATCTCAACGACGATGGTATCAAGCAGGCGGTGGTAAAGACGTTTGGAATGGTGCAACGCACCCTCCTGAAGAGTTCCGATGTGTGCAACAACCATGCGCTGAATTCCAAGGGGATCACAGTCTACATGGATCCAGAGACGCATCGCGTCGAGTGCACCGTTCCCTACATGGAAATACGTGTGCAGATGAAACACGTTCCCGGCGTCGCTCCTCACGCGCGAGTCGTCCGTGAGCAGACGACCGCCGATCCGGAAATGGCCGACCTGGTGTGTTCCGCACTGAACAAGTCGCTCACGTCCACATCTCCAGACACCGGGACGTGGTAGCATCAAAGGATACCTCGTGACATGCCCTCTGGGAGGGCATGTCACGATGTCGGACAAAGAACTCCTGCAGCTCTGCGGGCGTGGGCATCGTGGAGCGTGCGCGTCGAACGCTGGTCACAAACGTGTCGATGTCCTCGTCCGTGGCATCCGGGTAAAATCGTTTGAACATTCGTTTCGTCTGTCCCACTGTGCATACGTCAAAGGAAAGTTCCATGTCGATGCGCCCCTTCCGCCGCAACGCCGCATCGAGACGTTCCCTGTGATTTGTGGTAAAAATGAAGATGGTTCCCTGTTGTGTCGTCTGCAGCCCGTCGACGGCGTTCAAAAGACCAGAAAATGTGATCACCGCGTTGTGGTCCGTCTTCTCACGGTGCGTATCGAAGAGGCAATCGGCATCCTCCAAAACCACGAGGGCTCGTTCTTTGATGGAGGTAATCGCCATTTGGAGGGAATCGTCGGTCAACCCCTTGGAGACAAGATTTAGTTTGTACACATTGCATGCGAAACGGGACGCCAGTGCCGATATGCATGACGTTTTTCCCGTGCCGGGTGGACCGTAGAAGAGAAATCCACGGCGATAGGGTATGCCATGATCTTCGTACCATGACTGTGTCACCTTGCTGAAGAACTCAGTCAACTCGTGGACGAGGATGGCTTCAGTGTTGTCGTCCATGACCATGCTCTCCCATGGACGTCGCCGCAGACTCCCCTGACGGCGCCAGCGTTCACACTGCCCGTCCCAGGAGAGGGTGCGAAAGCGATCGAGTACCTGCCGTTCCGTGTGACGCTGTGCTGCGTTCAGGAACGCCATCACCGCGTCGCGGGAGGGACCTGTAAGAGTGACAGTCTCGTGGTGACAGCTGATGCGCCCCCCATTCGTCACCGGAAGAGGGCAAGAGGTGTCGGCGTGTATCACAATCTGGAACGCCTGGTCCTCCCAACGTAGGTCTGTGTTTCCGACGCCGCAACAAATTTGAACGTTATTGTTACCATTCGCATCGTCAAAGTTCGACTCTCCCAGCATTGCGCGTGGAATCGCACCACGCGTGACATGGAGTTGCGCATACGCCCCCACAAGTTCTACAAGAACGGTTCCAATCAGCTCAATCGTGCACATGAGGTACAATGTCTGTGAAGGTTGTCGCGATAGTTGGAAACACTGACACGCTCACATTTTTTTTCTCATACACATTTTCAACACACACCAGTCATGCCAAGGAAGGGTTGCTCATACACGCGTGTTCGTGGAAAATGCATTTCGAAGAAGCAGCATCTCGCCAAACTGTCTCCGAAAAGAAGGCGTGGATGCGCGTACGGACGCAATCCGAAGTCGACGTCTAGTCCGAAGCGCTGCTACTCGAAGAAGGAGTTCCAGTCCAAGGTGCGCTCGCTCCGTAAGAGGTCCGCCGCGAAGACCATTCTCGCCGCCATGAAGAAGAGATCGCGCTCGCGCAGCAGAAAGTAAACAATAGGTGCGTGCGCGTTACATTAGAAGTACAACGAAGCCCTTTTTTTGCATGCAACCATAATCAACCTATGTCGTGTTCCGTTTGCAATGCCGCGCGTGCGATACAACGTGCATGTTCCTGTGGCACGAACACATGTCGAGGTTGCTCGCGTCGTTGCGTTATGGAATTCACTAAATCGTGTGCGTGTGTCGGATGTCATCGTCCGTGGTCGGTAGACGAGGCTGTGCAACGTCTTGGAAAGACGTTTTGGAGTACCACGTATCGTCGCATGCGTCGCGAACAACTCCGACGGGCGGATGAAACACTCCTCGCGGAGAGCACTCCAGAGGCATCGCAAGTACGTACGGAACGTCGATTGACGTTGGAAATGCAAACACTCGCGCGCGATATTCGAAACGGTCGCATGGACCTCGTCCCTCAGTACAGGAGTATCCGTGATGCGTTGGTGCGCAACACGCGATCATCCACGCACACCCTTTTGAAACGGTGCACCGAACGAGACTGCCCTGGGTTTCTCACCACACATCCCATGCATACGCAGCGACGTGTCTGCCAGACATGCACCCATCAGACGTGTGCGCGTTGTGGAGAAGACATCGACGACGAAACCCCGAGTGAGCACGTGTGTGACGAGAAAATTGTGGCGTCGCGCCAGACGATTTTGCGCGATTGCAAACCGTGTGTGCGCTGCCAGGCACCGTCTCAGCGTACGGAGGGATGTCCTACCATGTGGTGTCCTCACTGCCGCACCTTTTGGAACTGGGATACGGAACGCATCATCGAGAGCAGGGGCAGCAACCCGCACAACCCGGACCACCGTGCGTTCCTCGCCAACAACCATGGAGACCAGCGTCATCTTCATCGGGTACGACGCGAAGTGGACGACGTTCCCTGTGGAGGTCTTCCGGACGGCATTGTCGTACACAATGCCTTGGTACGTGACTCGCTTTCCATAAACCACCTCTCCGGCCTCGCCCCCATCGTCATCGATGCATTGGAGTGCGTTCACCTATCACAGCACATGAGACATCACTACCCCCTCACGTGGAACGCTCACGAGCAGTTCCGACCCGTTCGCATCGCCTTCATTCTCGGTGACGTCACTCGCGACGCCTACATGGTGACAATGGAGCGCATGGAGCGAACCTTTGAATTTCGACGCGAGGTGGGGTATGTCCTCGAACTTCTCGTCCTTTCTGGCGCAGACATCTTCCAACGGTTGAGCTCCGGAGACGACGATATCGTGTCTGTGTGTTTTTCCCTCATCGCTCTTCGTGACATTGTCGATGCGCGAATGACGCACATCGCTTCCATCTTCCAACGACGCGCACCACGTCTGGAACGAGATTGGAAGTGGTCTGGGTTGAGACGCGGTCATTGAATGTTGCAAACGCCCGCAATACAGTAAGACATCGATCCGGGATCAAAGATCCCTGTCTTAGAAACCAACCCGACTGACACAGTCGGAACGAAGTTCCGTTGGCGATCGAAGATCGCCACAGCCGGTTTCTAACCGGAGACGAGAAACATCACCCAAGAAACTCGCCTCGTTTCTAGCGCTGAGTTTCTAAAAGCTGGTTTCTAAGACAGGGATCGTTGATCCCGGATCGATGTCTTACAGTATGCATCCCTCCCGTGTTCAGATGCGCGATGGACGAGAGCGTGTCGTCGCAACTGTGGTGTCACGCTGCGGCTCTTCCCCATCAGATCGTCCACGACAGCATCGCCGTCGCATGACGGCGTAGGAAGCCGCCATGGACAACAACGTGGTGACGGTTGCTGCTGCAATCTCACCGAACACAACGTCCTTTGAATCGTTCGGAACGATTTGTAACGTCACTGCGCGAATGGCAGTCGACCAGGACGATCCAATTGCCCAGAGTGCACCGTTGAGCACCGCGAAACGCAACATTCCTATCCAATTACCATCCGTGGCACTCTCCGCGTACGACATGTCCGTTACATTACCACACTCCAAATTTTTCTGTCCTGATTCTAGTCCACAAACACACTTCCCACCGATGATGACTCCAGACGCGTCAAACGGACTCGCATCACGCAGGTCGGAGGACCTCCCAATGCAACCTCCTTGGTTGGTTTGGTAACCCACGGAACGTCGCGGATTCCGTGATTGGCAAGGCGGCGTGTCAACTCACGACCAGTCTCCTTGAGAACCAATGGGGACCGTAACCCGGAGGAACTCGTGTCCACGCACCGAGGCATCATGTGGGGCGTGTACGGCGCAACAACAATGTGTTCCCGTGATGCGATCATCGCGGGAACGACTCCCACATGGTACTCCTCCATGTATCGATCGTTGTCATTCGACGTCGATGTCTGTACCTGGCGCACCCTGCACGACCACACACCCACGCTCGAATCGCGATAGTAACATCGAATGCCAAAAGCAATTCCGCCCGAAAGGATGTCGTTGAGGGAATTGGTGTTGAGAGGCGTGGTAGACACCACGATGACGTCGTCCTCCACCACGATAACGGTATCCTCGCTGAATCGGTTCGCAACAATCACGAACTCACGACATGGCTCCACGCGCGTTACGTTGTTGTGATGGCACACGTGCTGTGCGAGCTCAGAAGCACGTATCGTTTGCTGGCACGACGAAACGGGACACGTAAACAGGTGCGAGGAACACCACGCACGGTGGTGTTCGATTCGGTGGGTATCCACGTAGATGTTGCACGCAGTGCAGAGATGCCGTGCGCGTGTTGCAACAAGAAGCGTCGTCAAGGTTTGGTCGACGTTCGAGTGCCTCGGATCGCGACAAACGGGACATCGCTGATCCGCAATGGACGCGTCGCACCCGACACAGCATCCATGACCGTTGGCGCATCGAAAGAGGGTCGCACACTCATCGTCGCATACGACACAACGAGACATCGTACGCGACCATGCGCGGATGTGCATCATCATGTGCACCATGTGCCTGCGCCATGCTCGTTGCACGACGATTGCGGACTGACGGCGCATCGCACACGTCGTCCTGAGCTTCACGTCATGTGAATCATTCTGAGGGCGTTCTGTACAGTCAGAGACGGTCGTCGTCAGTCGTCAATCAAAAAAGCGATCACCCCGGAGCATCATACGAGCAAGACATGTTGTCGTTGCTTTGGGTCCTGCGGGGCATGGAGGGAGGTGGAGGAGAGGATGAAAAAGAAGGTGAGGGGTTTGCGCATCTGCCAAGAGGAAACATGCAAGCTCCCACAAAATCGATCCCGGATCGATGTCTTACTGTACCAGATCACTACCACTGTTTTACCGCGAGCACATCGGTTAGGATGGTGGACTTGTCAAATGCGAGACCGACGATGCACTGTCGTGTCGGTTCGTAGGTGGACATTTGGTTGAGAAGCCATCGCACCAGTTCCGACTCGACATCGAACTCCTCTACCACGTTCTCGCGCGTAAACGCGACCAGAGGTCCCGACATGTGGGAGGAAGTGCTTCCGTCGTAAAACTGAATGTGAGCGACCGGCTCTTCCGTTGGTCTCACACCCGATGATCGAAGTGTCATGAAAGCGCTGTATGCGCGCCGCCGTTCCTCCATGCTTGGTGTGTGAGATGCAAAAATCTGATTGTACGTTTGTGCGCACTGCTGCCTTTTTTCCAATGTTCATCGTCAAACCTCACACTGTGTGCATGCGTCCTAGTCTATGGGGTCCCACCATGTGGCGTATCATGCTTGTGTGCACGTGGAATGTTTCTGAGGACCTTGTGGACGTCGTGCAACGTCTCCTCCTTGTTCTCGTACCAGAAGTCCTACCATGCACCACGTGCGCCGAGCACTACAAACGCCATCTCACGACGGTAAACCGAAAGGCGCGTGGGAGACCGGGTGCTGGAGATCATTCGTTCCGATGGTGTTGGTACATGAAGAACGAAGTCAATATGAGTCTGAATCCTCCCGTGACGTCAATTCACCTTGCGGACCTTGTCGAACGGTACCTTCTTTATGGTGCAGTCCTTCCTCATGTTGAGGCCGCTGACGTTCTCGTTCTCTGCGCCATCCAAGCACGCCACGACTCAAAGGACGATCTCTACGTCGAATTTTGCGCGTCCATGGCGGCACTCCTGCGTGACGACAAATCCGTGTTTCTCCACTATTTGAAACACGTGAGTCGCCCGATCATTCCTACGACCCTTCGTCTCGCGCGATACACTCGCGAAGCACATGGTCTTCCACGAATGGATCTTCTCAAGTACAGGGAAACGGTGCGGTGAAATAGGCATATTATTTTTGCGCATATCCTACAAACGTGGAATGAAGAACCTCATTGTGATGGGTGCCTTCGGGATTGGGTACGTTACATTACAAAACGTACTGAGACGCCGTCCCGTCTTTTCCGGACGTGTCGCCGAGCGAACGGATCTAATTGCATGGAACTCCACTCTCATGGACTGCGTGCAGCAGCTGTCGCAATTGGTGACAGAGGATGAGATCGCGAATGTCCTAGATCATCTAGAGAAGATACGAACCGTCTCCTTGTCGTCAGATCGTTCTTCTGTGTGGACGTTGCAGCGCCTCATTTCGAAAACGACCGGCGACATCGTTCGAGTCGCGGGCCGGACACGAGGGTCCATGACCACAACCCAACTCCAGACGCAGAACTCGGTTGTGGAGGACGTCATTCCAATCGTGGAGGATATTCTTCAAAACATACAACACAACCACATGCTCGACTATTCGGGAGTTTAAAACTGTAAAACCGACCATGCGTACATGTATACAGAGGTTCCTCCTTTTTTACCCGTTGCGACACGAATGGAACCGTGCCGCCTTCTTCGAGTAATGCATCAAACCGCAACGACACGGAAACGTCGGCTTCGGCGTCGGATCCTCTACCTGCGGAATGCTCCTCCGCTGACGCACCATCCCTCGCACCTCTGCGTCCGACAGGAACTGAGATCTCAGAATTGTGTGAAACATACACGCTGCCATCTTCACATCTCGATTGTATCCATTCTCCTTCCAACGGAGAAAGTTGCGATGGGCCTTGTGCAACATGTCGGGAGAAAGACTCATGTACCCGTTCATGTTCTCCATTTCAGAAAGAGTGGAACGTTCGTAAGCCATGCGAGGGTTGGACGATAACTTGTCGACCATCCACTTCGGGACTCCGGGAATGTACTTTGTGCGTTTGTGACGCGGCGCGAGCTGCTCACCCTTAACGTCGTCGATCCATTCGCGGTCGACGTTGATGGTACGATGGTGAGGGACCACGCCACAATTTCCGCAAACGTAATGTCCATTGTGTGCATCCAACATAAGATATCCATAATTGCATTCCGTACAGTCGTAGGCGCGTTTTATGAGTGGTTGTGTTGGAGTCTCCTCACCCCCCTCCTCCACCGACAATACCTTTAGGTTGCGATCCACGTAAAGAAGCGCGGAGTGTAAGTCACGTGTAGACATTCGAAACAGCTGCACCATGCAATGTTCCTCCAGATAATCAAGTACGCAGTCGTATGGGATCACCGTCGATGGCTGGGGCGGCTGTGCAGACGCTGCATCCGTAGCAGCACGATTAAGGCGATCTCGCAGGGTATTGTGCATCGAGAGAGGTGCGCTAGGCATTCTGCACCATCGATGACACTGATTCGGTTGGTACCAACAAACTTTCGACTGTGCGCTGTAAGCGTCTTGTTCGTCGTTGCACGTTGCACTTTGCGGTTCGATCGATGACGACGCGCGACACGTGCTCCGTTTCCAGGAGCACGGTGTAGAGCGCAAGTGCCATGCTCGCAAACTGGAGGCGTTGCGTCGCACCTGTCACAGAGTTCATCTGCTCGTATGAATCGTTCGCGTAGTCCACGATACGTTGCACGTGATTATGATCTTGCGAGGTGGCGTCCACCGTGATGCGCAGTAGCGCAATGAGTGACAGGTAAATGGCGGAGACATACAGGACGGCGGTCCTGTGAGACATGATGCGTACTAACTGTGTGGCTATAAAATATAGTCGACATTAGACAAGCACGTTACGAGAATGGACAACGAGCTCCTCGTCACATTTTGTCGTGCGCGCAGGCGGTATCAGGAACGTCAACGTCAGACGAGCGAAGAGCGCTCAGAGGCACGGGACACCCTTCAGAGTGTCTCGGCGTTGCTGACGGAATCGATGCAACGACAGGGTCAGGGATGCATCCGATGCGTGCATGACGACGGAAAGACGTTTTACATTCGTCTCGTACAAGGCCGTCGACGAGCATTGACGTTTCGAAACACGGAAGATGTGGTTCGCCTTCTGGACGACGTGGCACTCAGCGTGACGCACGTGTCGCGGGAGGATCTTCCGGACGCGGTGGCGCGTCTTGTGGAATCGCGGGCTCGTGCACTCGGAACGGATGTGCCGTCACGCATCGCAATCGTACCCCGAGTGGGGATGCGCGAGACCATCGTGGAACAAAACAGCACCACTAGAGAGCTGCAAACGCTGACGTCGCAAATGACCCAAAACCATGTGGAACGCAAACGCATTCGAGACGAAATGGTGCCCATACGACGGGAGTTGAAAACGGCGGAGCAGAACCTCTGCGGTACCGTGTCCACCAATGGTGAGTCGCGAGAGGTCGACGAAGTCGTGCAGATGCACACACCCAAACGAGATGGAATTCTCGCAACGAGGCTCGTTTCCGTGAGAACCGAAGTACAACCGAAAAAACGAAACATCTTCGGGTTGCGAAACGTCTGCAAGTGCGTTCGCGAGGCCGTTCAAAACGTTGCAGAACGAGATGAGGCATTCGATGATCGTCTTCGTTCCGAATTGTTGCGGATCATCGAACGCGAACAGACGTCGGCACAGGACTGGTCACGACGAGTGGTTGTGAAGCGTCAACGTCTCACTACGCCCGTCACGAACGCGTGAATACTACCGTCGCATGGCCCTTGACATCGGGTGCAACCAATGACGGAATGACCGACACGATGAGTCCGCCACAGGAAATCACAACCCGCCGTTCGTCTCGAACGAGTACCTGTCCCGATAGTTCCAAACATTCCCGTTTTCCTGTTTTTTTCCCATCGGGACGTGCTACTACCGAGACGCACGTGGAGGGCTTACCGATCCAGTCGCACGAGGACGGTACGTCCGCGAACCAGTCATCTTTGCACACGCGCATTCTTACCGGCATTAGCACACGGACGTTCATACTAATGTCGAACACGTTTCACTCCACCATACTCGCAGTTTTTGACATTCGATATTTCGAGAGGGGTCTCTACATCATCGTATCCGAGGAGCATTAGCATCTTCATGTGCAACGACTCGGAAACTTTATCGTCGTCTCGTTCCTTCATGTAGGTTCCCGAGGTGTCCACAAGTTCACATTCGACTTCATACGTCGGTTCACAATTGTGTTGATTGTACTCCACCGTGTCGCGCGTCGTTGCCGACCACGTACGACTCAACTCATACTGCCACACATCTCCGTGTTCGCGTCTATCCATGAACGCGCGACGCTGCTTCACTCGAACGTAATTTATCAGGGTCGACTGCGGAGGCGACTCCACAGGCGTTTCGCTGGACACCTCTACACGGCACGTGTCCCCGGAATCGTTGCTGACAGAGGCGACGAATGATTCTATCGAGCGCTTCTCCACGTGTTGCGTATGCATCCGCATGCGTGTGCTGTCGTACTGCACACGTGTTCGCACGCTTCTCCCACGTGGAAGTGTGTAGAAGTAGTCGACGAGTTCCGTATAATTCGGTTCCGCAATCAGGTCCGGAGAATCCACAAGGTCACGTTCCAGCTGCTCGAACACGGTACGGGGAACTCCGGAATGAAACGTGTCCGACCGCTGTCCCAGACGCATCTCTAGTTCCACATTTTCATGCGTGCGACGTATGGATGCGCACCGCTGAAGAAGTGCGCGCACGTCCATGCGTCGTATCTCGGGTGCGAGAGAGAGCATCGAACGTGACGCATTCTGACACTCAGTCCCTCTCAATCCTCATCCTCTTCGTAGTCACTTTCGGGAGCAAGACGGAAGCGGTCCGCCAACGGAACGCCCGGAATGCACATGTGTCCTATGCTGACACGAAGCATCCGCTCGCGCCGGGAGTAGTGACGTGCACGCGCGCGAAGACGATTTCCGACGGTGTACACCTGCCGGTTGGTACTTTGATGCTCTCGCACTTCACGCGTCACCTCCGTTTTACGCGCTCGAGTGTCGTCATACTGCCTGATGAGGCGACGGACCTCCACTGGTGCATTTTTGCGTCGCCTGGCAGACGAGATGCGAGACGACACGTCCCGTCGCACAAGAAGTTCCCTTGTTTCCTCGTGCCGACAGTTCGGGCATGACGAATTTCCGGTGGCGAACCACTGAACGATGCAGTCCACGTGAAAGGAATGACCACATGCAAGACTATGACTCGCGGGCGTAGAGTCAGTTTGAGGAAACGTCGCGTCTCCACATATGGAGCACACTTCGTCGTGTGACACCATTTACCCACTACGCTACACCGTTCTCCTCCTAGTCTAGACATACTGATGACGGCCGAAGTCACTCTCGATGTCATCCCGACACGCAACACATGGACTCTTTATGCACATTATCTGAGCAACTCGGACAGTTATCAAACGTCCTACGTCAAACTATGTGATGTGGCATCCTTTCAGGATTTTGGACGCATGTGGAACCACACTCATCCGAGGCTCGTGGGCGATCCCACACACGCCGTGCAAATTCAAGGTAGACGTGTCACCTCGTGGTCTTACTTCAGGGATGAGATTTCACCGGAATGGGAACATCCATACAACGAGCACGGGAAAACGTACAGCCTCCGTACCACCATGAAGTGCGACGATGCTTACACTCTATGGGAAATGCTCGTCGCACAGTGTACTCTCTCTTCACACCCCGATGGGTTGAATGGAGTTCAAGTATATCGTAAAAGTGCTACTGTCCGTCCTCATGAACCGGGACTCCTCATGAAGTTTGACATTTGGTTCACAGCGTCTGCCTCTCGCGACGACATCGTGGAATGGTTGGCACGTTCCCTCCCAAACTACTCGTTCACACACGCACCACGCGTCCCTGCTCGCTAGGTGTGTGTGTGTGTGTGTGTGTGTGTGTGTGTGTGTTTGTGTGTGCGTGTGTGTGTGCGTGTGTGTGTGCGTGTGTGTGTGCGTGTGTGTGTACGTGTGTGTGTACTTGAGTTCCGAACAAAGTTTACGACGTGTTCTTCTGTATCGGAGACGAGGAAGGCGCCACCTCCTCGTCCCCGTCCTCCGAATCATCGTCGCTGTACTCCCCATCCTCCATATCCGACTCCTCCTCGTCCGAGCTTTCGTCAAGTGCGTGACGCTCGTCCTCGGGAACGTCGTCCAGAACCATCTTACGGTACTCTTCGGTATTGAACACCTCCTGTTCGTAAAACTTGGTCTGGCGACGAGTCCGCTTCCCCACAATGATGTTACTCGAGTCCACCCCGTCCAGATCACGTACGCGCTCCTCCTCCTCCGTCCTTGGTTGTTCACTCGTCACACTTGCATCGTCGTACACGCCGCACTCCTCACCCTCGTCACCCTCGTCCTCTACGATGAAGTCCACCAACGAACCGGCGTCGTCGTCGTCGTCGTTCGAACGCACGTCCTCATTGTCGAGATCGTCCACTGGATCCGGAGCAACGGCAGGCTCATCGTGGGGGGGTAGGGGGATCGATACAACCTCTGTCGACATGTGAGACGTGTGTAAAATCGCGTGTGCTGTACGTGTGCACGGTGGTGACCTCAACACTGATGCGAGTGCCGCATAATTTAGGGATGCGTGAGTGTAGTCTATCACGTTTCGTTCATCGCGCGCCGACAGGGCGCCAATTTTTTTTTCTATGCACTGTAAGATAACACACACCAACATCATCACAAATGTCTGGCGCAAATTACGATCTTCTTGCCCAGGGCCTCATCGACAAGTCCCTCACCGGTAACGCTCAGACCACCTTCTGGCGTTCCACCTGGAAGCGTCACACGCGATTCTCGATTGAGTCGCTCTCGCAGCCATTCAACACCAACACCAACTTTGGTCAGGAAGGACAGGTCCTCTTGAACCGCGTTGGTGATATGGTTTACTTCCTTTACGTTCACGTGACCCTTCCGGGTCTGGTCGCCTGCGACACCAAGACCGAGAACTGCCCGGGTATCGCGACCGGTGGCCAGTTCCCCGTTTTCATGGATGGAGGCGCTGCGTGCAATCCGTGTGCAAAGATGGACGAGGCGGCGCTCCTCGAGTACCTGCCGTCGGACTACAACGACATGTCGTCGGACCAGCAGGCGGAGGCGCTCCGTGATGCAAAGGACGTGTGGCGCCGCGAGAAGTACGGCGCGGGTCGCGAGCTCTCGTGCTGCGCGGACAACGATGCGGACTGTCCCGATCAGACGTGCCCGGAGCTTGGTGACACGTGGTGCCACTACTGCAACGACACGGGTCACTTTCTCATCAACAAGGCGAAGCTGATCATCGGTGGCCAGCAGGTCGATCAGCTGTGGGGTACCTTCCTCTTCTGCTGGGAGGAGCTTACGGGCAAGAGCGGTCGTCGTCTTACCGAGCTCACGGGACGTCGCTACACGCGTTCGCAGCTCATCTGCGACTCGCGCGAGGAGCGCGACCTCTACATCCCCCTCCCCTTCTACTTCACCCTCGCGTCGGGTTCCGCGCTTCCCCTCGCGTCGCTCGCGTACCACGGTGTCCAGATCAACATCGACTTCGAGCGCCTCGAGAAGCTGGTCGTCGTCTCGGGGTCGCACGTTGCCGTCCGCCACGCCCGCACGGGTCTTGGTCTCACCGCCAATGATCTCAAGGCGGAGATGGAGGTCACCTACGTCTACCTTGACCAGCAGGAGCGCGACAAGTTCTCGTCCTCGCACTTTGAGCAGCTGGTCGTCCAGACACAGCACTACTTCAAGACCGAGTCGAAGCAGATCTGCCGCATTCCCCTCTCCTTCAACCACCCGACCCTCGAGCTCATCTTCTGCGTTCGTCGCCAGTGCCAGGAGCGCTGCAACAACTTCGGCAACCTCTCGGGCGTCGACGGTCGCGACCCGATCACCCACGCCGAGCTCCTTCTCAACACCACCTCGCGCTTCGGTAAGAAGCCGGCGCTCTACTGGCGCGGTGTCGTCCCCTACCAGCACCACTCCAACCTGCCGGAGGCGTACATCTACTGCATGTGCTTCGCACTCAACCCAGAGTCGGCGCTTGAGCCGTCGGGCTCGTGCAACCTGTCGCGCATCGATAACATCGAACTGGTCCTCGACATGCAGTCCGCCCTCGCCAACGAGTCGTACACCGTGTACGTCTTCTCCCGTTCCTGGAACTTAATGAGATTTAGAGAAGGCGTGGCCGGGGCCGCTTTCCAATGATAAGATTGAAATTCATGACAGCCGAAAACGGGTCACACAAACAAGATCAGGAATCACAGAGGTACGATACTCTGAATCATTTTTTTCGCGTACCAACTCCCGTATCCCGATACCAATCCCAAACCCAAGGAGGACGAGTTCCCCGATCTTGTCCAGTTTCAGGCCGCACTCGAAATCCACACACAGCGCCGTAAGGATTCAAAGAAGGCGCGCAACCAACGTCCCGACGTGAGGGAACACAAGAATGCACAGGCTCGCACAGCGTATGCGGAACGGGTTGATCACGCGGACGACGAGGACGGTGACGATGCCTGAGTGACGATGTCACGGCAGCGATCGACGAAGGCGTCAAACGAGGATGTCTTCTTCATCATGTTGCAGCACGTGCAGCACGGACGGGAATTGTCACGGGTGTAATGTTGAGCATTGTCTACGCGATCCACTCCGAGTGGAATGTCCTTGGTACCCGCAAGTCCGCATAGATAGCACTGTGAGTGGTAGCGCATCACGTTGTGGTCCTCCCGTGTGAACTCCACGACCCAACCATGTTTGTTCGCGCGATGACGAAGTCGTGAGAAATTTACACCACAGCGGAGCACACAAAACTTCTTTTCGGATCCCATCACGTACGGGATGGAGACGGTATTGGCGACGCCGGTGTCCTGGTAGGCGACAATGTTGCGACACGCCTGGCGAAACGCGTCGATCGTGAGTCCGCCGCGCGAGATGTTGCACTTTGTGCAGCACGGCCACACGGTGTCGTCCCCGTAGACCTTGACCGTGTGATCGTGCTGGTCCAGTCCCAGGGGACGGACTCCCGTGGGACCGACGCCGCAGTGGAAGCAGCGCGCGTCCAGGGAGAAGAGTTCGCGCATCTTGCCCTCAGTGAGTTCGAAGGAGATGCCGCGCGTGCGCGCCGACCACTGCGTGTTGAGGACACGGAGTCGGTACGCATTCTCGGCATCCTTTTGATACTCCGCGCACGCCAGCGCCCTCGCCTTTGCCTTGTCCGGGTTGTTCTTGAAAAACAGGCGGCGGGTGGTATTGTAGTGCGCACGGTTGTCGCTCTTCCACCGTTTGCGCTTGTCCTTGACCCACACCAATTGTTCGCGTTGGTGGTTATACAGTTTGCGGGTCGGTTTGGCGTTGAAGCGGCGCGTGCGCATCACCGTCTTGCAAAAGTGTTTCTTGCACACGCCACGCCGGACGGTGCGGTCGCGCGATCCCTTGTAGTTGGTCATGCCAAGATCCTCCACGGGGTCAAAAAAGAAGTCTGCCTCGGGTGCGTCGTGAGGACCGACAGGACACTTGCACATTCCCTCCGCAGCAGGTTTCATCATTCGTTTCTTCTTGTTCTCCTGGTCCTGCTCCATCTTCTTGCGCAGTTTATCACGTCCCTCCTCCGTCTCCTTGTCTTCATCATACTGTTCCCGTTTGCGGTCGTTCTCGGCGTCATGTGTTTGCACGACCCATACCTGAAACCGTTTTACTTCGTTTCCGAATTCGTCCGCGTACGTGACGACCGGCTTGCGCGTTGCGTCCTTGCTTTTCTTGGTCGCAGCTCCCTTGCAAATTTTGCAGGTATTGTCCGACGCATTGTACTCGTGTGGTTCAAGGAGACGAGTGCGATCCTGGGGATGTCCCTCGCGAAAGCAGACGCGCTTTCGACCCTTGACGGCCTTTGCGTGTTCCTCGGCGTTCCCATGGAACATGGACTCCGGTGGATTGTCCAGACGTGGTTTCTTGCCTCCGCTGTCGTAGAGACGTTGCTGCCATGCCGCGTCTGCGTCGATCCACTCCTCTGCCGTCGCGTAGGGTCCCGTGGGTTTCGTGGGAGTGTCCATTGCGTATGCCCTTAGTATGGGTGGTACAGATATTTGGTACACTTGTAATCCCTGGTACCAACAGAAGCGAAACCGAAATGGCGCCTCCACCACTTTGGGACCACATGGACGAACTCGAGAAAATAATGGTTAGACAGTGGAAGCAATGGCCAACTCGTCGCTTAGTGGTAAAGAAGGATCCAGAACAGGAAAATGAATTTCTTGCGGTCGCGTTCCTCAATGACCTATCTCACCGCGACTCGTGTAACGTCGAGTTCATATTTGTTCGTCCAGATTCGCGTCGACTGGGACACGCGTCGTTTCTATTGTCACACATTATCAAATGGGACCGCGCGACTCTGTTTGCGTATCCCGACTCCGACGAATCGCGCGCTTTCTTCAAGAAGTTCAATTTTGTTCCAGTAGGCGATAATCGTTTGGCACCGGCGGACTGGGAAGATTCGCCATTTATGAACGAGATGTGGGCACGCAGTAAAACTCAGTGAGATCGATGTAAACGGAAAATATACTACGACGAGTGGACCGTGTACCCTGGCGGCGCGCAAGATGCGGCGCGCGTCCTCGGGATCAACCCCGGCAACGTGGTTCGCGCGTGCACGGGAGTGCGTCCGTCTGCGCACGGGTACGTCTTCGAGTACGACGAACCGAGTGAAGTGGGGGTGTTGGATGGGGAAGTGTGGGTAGAAGTGTAACAGTTTTCGTACAAACACTGTAGTTTCCTCAGTACCAACAGTTCCGTATTCTCCTGTACCACGGTACGCACGTTTGCGTCTCACGCCGGGTCGTACACGGGCGACGTCGGGTCGTACGCAGGGGAGGTGGGTGAGTACACTGGCGACGTCGGGACGTACGCAGGACAGAGCACGTCCAGACGCTTGGTCAGCTCTGTGCACCGGTCCTCCGCGGCGCGGACCGCCTCGAGGTGGACTTGGATCTCGCAGCGCGCTCGCGCGAGTTGGGCGCGAATCTCGGTCTCCTCCCGCTCCTCCGCCGTCTCGTCGTCGTCGTCCGAGAACTCGTGCTCGGGAAGTTCCGCCACAATCTCCGCCAACGTGCGCTTGCGTGACATCGCGCTCATGGTCTCCTTTTCTGTTTGGTACCACAGTCACTTTGGTTTTCACAGTCAAAACATCGTTACGCGCGTACCAAACGAAAAGAAAGGTACATGTCGAAGAGGTGTGCCTCGCCGTCCAGTGACTCGTCGTCCAAGGCATCCCGCATGTCGGAGGACGACGACCTTCATGAACGCAACGTCGCTGAGTGGGAGTCTGTCCAAGAGCACGTCCGACGCGCCGTCGACGTTCCGTACGCGGGGATGATTTCCACGGTGGACGTGGAGAAGAGCTACCATGAGCACAAGAAGCGTCTTCAGGACGAGGGGTACGCCTTTGGCACGTACAACACCGATCGATCCCTCTTCGAGAAGCTCGACCGATTCGTCTTTCAACGCGTCCCCGCGGATCACATGGGGCGCGCCGTGCTCTCTGAAGCGAAGGGTATCCTGATCCAGATCAATGAGGGGTCGAAGCCCAAGAAGGACTGTTTTAGCATGCTCGTCATGCTGAGTACCAAGTACATCGCCCCCGTCGCAAACTTGGTGCACATTCTGGAGCACCCGTTGGCGTCCTCCGACGACCTCGACCTCTTCTGGGACCTCACCGATCGCCTCTGGTGTTTTGCGCACCCAATCTACGATCTGCATAGCGGGTGCCTCGACCACACGTGCGCCAAGATTACGAAGCGCCTTCGTGAGGTTACGACCATGGAGGTCGTGGAAAAGGGAGAGAACCCCTAATGTATCGAACAGTTGCAAGGAAACTGTTCGTGTGACGGCTAGCGGCACGGAAATGCCCAGAGGGTCGACGTTGCAACTGTTATTGCGACCCAACGGTAGCAAAATATGTCAGCCGAATACAGTAAGACATCGATCCGGGATCAAAGATCCCTGTCTTAGAAACCAGCCTTTAGAAACTCAGGTCATTTCGTGCGCGCGTGAGTTCATTGTGTCTTTGCATAGATTCGCTGCATACAACCATTATAGTCACCGATGCCATCGATGCGTACCAAGCTCCTTGTGCCACTGCTCGTGAACCTCACATCGGTCCTTCTCGCGGCAGTGGGTATCGGAATGCTCAGGTCGGACGACGTGTACTTTAGAGTGGGGCCGCGCAGCGACCTGATGATTCTCTCCGTTGCCGTGGACACGTGGACGCGATGGTGGACGCTGGTTGCGTTTTTGAGTTTAATGGGTCTGTCTGACGTACTAACCGAAGAACTGGCAGACCCGATATTGACCTTTACGATTTACAATCCGGATAAGAAACGGATCGTCGAGTTTGGAAAGAATGAACTGCAACTCTTTGCGAATCTTACATACCTCACATCGTCCGTGAAACGCGTGATGCTCGTGCTCGTTCAAATTTCGCAATTCGACCTTGCAATCGTACACGTCGTGGTTACCGAAGTGGCCACCGTCTTCACCATCCGTACGCTCTTGAACGAAAAAACGTTTGATTCGTATGCACGCGTCCGTCAAAGTGAAACGTGCGATTATTAAGTCGGCGTGTGTTTTGCGAAACAGCAGATACTTGGCACTCAGTGCCACATCACTCATGAAACGAACCGGTATGCTGTAACAGAACACGGCGTACGTCGCGGATGGACGCACCTCTGCGGCCGCCGGGAACTCGGGGAAGAGGTCCTTCACCTCTCTCCCCTTGAGTCCCTCCATCATGAAGCACGGTACATGGGGACGGGGCACCACAGAGAGGGTAATGCAGACGACGAGGACTCTTCTGACGAGGAGTACAGCGACAGCTCACAATATATGGAACGCGTCACCCCCACCCGCTGCAGTAGTCCATGGTTCTGTTCGTCGATCGAACGGGGGTGAACACGTAGACGAGTGCGGATAGGACGACCTTGCACGCGACGCGTCCGATCGTAGATGACCTCTTCATTGTTGGTTCTCTTGCCGTTTGGTACCGGGCGTGTACCAATGCATCAAACAGAAGGTAGAATGAATCCGGAGGACAGTCTCTTTATCAAACGGTGCACCGACGTCATCCTCGTGGCATGCATCGCACCGTTGTTGGTTCTCTGGTGGCGCGCGACTCCTCCTCCGCCGACTGCACGCGCGAGACGTGTCCGCGTTCCACACGCGACGACACGTGAGCGTACCATTGATACTGGGGAACCGCGGCGTGCATCATCACCATTGCAACGTCCGTGGCGTGAAGAGGAGACGTCGACGGTTCCATGGACGCGAGTACAACGCCGTCAGTCTTCGACGTGTTAACGTGTGGTGTACCAACCGGAAAAGGGAAGAGAATGCTGACCAATACGAACGTCTTCGTGGGTGCGACGGTCTACGAGGTGACCATGTACGGTCCCGCGTTACTCGGCATCGTCGATCGCACCTTTGACACACTCAAACGTCCGGGAATGGTACACAGCATCCGTCTTGACGATTGCATCCCGTACGGAACGTTTAAGTTGCAGACAGTGATGTACTGGTCGCGCGGACGGTGGCGCAATCGACTTAATAGGACGGCGGAGTACAAGGTGTGTAACGCATTGGTACCAACGGAAGAAGGACCATGGACGGCGCAACACCACTCGTCTCGACCTCCTCCGTGACGTCGACGACGGAGACGAGCACGGACGTGGTCAAACGCGAAAAGGGGACGGTGACCTGGTGGTGGAAGACGAAGGGATACGTCAAGGTTTGATCTGTGTGTGTGTGTGTGTGTGAGGTCGTTTGTGCAAGGGAACGTACAGGGGTTCACACCTAAACACCTGTCGTGTCGTACCCTGTACATGTAGTTCCGCTGTAATGACGGTCTCGTTGCATTCGTGACAATGTTTCGCCAACATTTTCGTCCACACATGTTAACAATACCACATGACGACATACACCAACTGTGAGGATCTCACACGAGCGGTGCGCGATTGTGGAGTCGACGACGGTTCCGCAACGTATCGCAAATGCATCCAGACAAAAAATGTGGACACGCAACCAATGGCGTGTCAACAGTTTGCGACACCGTCGTCGTGTGAAAACGGTGGGTACACCACCACACTGCATGGTTGCACGAGCTCCACCGCATCACACGAACGCGTCCACGTGCTTCCAACACGAGGATCCCCGTCTTGGGTTCAAAAATGATCCCTTTTACCCCGTCCTTTCATCATTGTTACTGATACGAATTCGTTCGATTCTTTCTAAGAACGGTACCATATCTGACTCCTTCGTCATGCTCAATACCTCACCGATCAGGTCCATCCTGTCTGTCGTACCCATAAGTTTAAGGGCTTTTACAGCTGCGTGCACTCGTGTTTGAGGACTTGCGAGTGAATTGATCTTTAACTCGACTTTGATTTGTTGTATCTTTTGTCTTTCCGCATCTTCCGCCTCCTTCACCGCCGCCGCCGCCGCCTCCTTCGCCGCCTCCGCCGCCACCACCGCCGCCTCCCTCTCCGCCGCCACCGCCGCCTCCCTCTCCGCCGCCGCCGCCGCTGCCGCCGCTGCCGCCGCCGCCCTCGCCGCCGTCGCCCCCTTCGCCGCCTTCGCCTCCTTCGCCGTCGCCGCCTTCGCCTTCGCCGCCACCGCCGCCGTCGACGCATCCCCTCTTGTTCTGATCCTTTGTTGTCGTTCACTGGTAACGCTCTCATTCGCCGCAACCGCTGCATTAACTTTTGCCTGAGGGTCAGAGTCCCTACCTGGGATGAACGGCACGGGTTTTGTTTCCCTCTCAAACGACGACGGTGGCGTTCTGTCAGGGTCTGGAAGAGGTTTTATTTTGTTCCATGCTGCTAGGATTTCCGCAGGCGGGATGTTACCTAACAACCCAGCTTTCATTTTTTCGTCGTTCATATACTTCCAAATTGCAGCGTATGTTTGTTCGGGTGAGAGTTGCATACCCGAAGAGTTGGCAACCTTGTCTAATGCGGTGATGAACCTATTTGCTGTGGAACTGTCGTTAGCAAGTGCTCCCTGGGAAGTGATATTCTCTTTAATTTCGTTCAACTTCTTCACCGTACCGTCTGTATTGAAAAAGTGCCCTCTGCTCATTTCCCGGAATAGGTGATGCCCTGGACCACGGTACCAAGGATCGTTCTCATCCGAACCCTTGTACATCTGCACGGCAACACCCTTTTCAGGTCGCGAACCGCCAAGGAGAAGTTGGAAGATGTTCGGCATGGTAGAACGTTGTATGCAATGAGGCATAAAAAAAATGGCAGGTGGTCCTCACGCAAGTCCAGGCAATTTGAAGGACGCCGTCCCCTTTTGTCGCGGATCGACGAACACGTAACAATCCTTGTCCTGTATGTGCGAGAGGTAGGAGGTAAGGCTACTGTGATGCGCCACGTCCCACAACTTGTCTCCGAAGCGCGCCACGACCCCGTTGTGTTCGTGTGCAATTTTTAGAAAGGTCTTCCACTTGAACTCCTCCACGTAGGAGTGGTCCTTTCCGTAGTGTTCCGTGGGAAGCATGTGCAGACGGTCCGGAGGGATGCAAAACCCGCGTGAGAGCAGCAACTTCATGACGCGTCCATGATCCTCGTCGGGACGCGCCGTGACCACGTGCACGGGAAACATGGTTTGGATTTCCTGGTAGAGGTCCTTCATGAACTGAAAGCCATTGACGACGTTTTCGTTGCCGTCGATGAGGGTGTCGTCGATGTCGACCATGACGCATCCAAGAGTGCGGCGCTTGTACTGGAAACGAATCCACTGAATGGCGTGAAACGCGATGAACATGCGCTGTTCGGTCTTTGTCTTATAACGCACGTAGTATGCGGGAAATGGGACGCGCGTATCCTGCACCAGCGTGGCCGAGGTTGAGGTGCGCCCGTACTGAACCTCGTCCTTACCCGACATTGGAGCCCTTTCTATTGTACGACGCAATTTTTTTTCGCGTTTTCATGTGCACACAACTATGCATCTGGAACCGCCGAAAGGAAATTAAGACTGAATGAAAAGTCGCACCCGTGGAAATTGTACGGGGTCCTCATGTCGGGGTTCCAAAATGAGAGAGTAAAGGTGGTGAGTTGGTTGCGCATGAGCGTCGTGTCGCGCGGGAGCATCCGTTCCTCTCGAAAGAGTGGGTACAGGGAAAGTTTGCAGAACACCTGCTTGTTTTCGTTACCGTACGAATGTTCGAGCGTGGCTCCGGACGATTCCGAGAACGTCATGAGAATGTAGTCTGGATGGTCCAGTGTGTGTGTGTGCGGTGCGAGAAAGGGTGGAACACGATCTCCGTGCGCATTTCGAAGGGACCCGTCGACGCCCCATTGCGTCGCTCCCGGTCGGTATCCCATCAGGTGCGAGGGAATGGAGCGTGGGTGTACGTCGAAGCACATGTTCCACGGTTCCAGGGAGCACGTCAGCTGCACCGCGGTGTCGACGTCATTCAGTCCATCCAATGACGGCACGAGGAGCGTCAGGAGAGTGGGATCTGTTGCGTTGCCGTCTGCGACGACGCATGTGAGGCACATGGGTAGTTTGGCGCGCACTCCCTCTACGCGCAACTCCTCCCCATCGTCGTCTCCGACCACGACGGTGTTGCCGCACTCGCTCATACAGAGAAGATCACCGGTCTGAAGTCCGTGGGAAAAGGGCATCCGGTTCACGTACGTTCTAAGGGTGATCTGTTTGGGACCCGCGCGCTTTTGTACGATCGCGATCATGGGCGGAGGGGTCGTCACGTGCACGGAGAAACGTTTCTGCTGCGTCACCTCCGAAACACGAACGACGTTCGTACACAGTCTCCCATCGACACCGCGTGCGCAACGACACGGTTGTGTGGCGGTGTAGGTGTCCGATCCGCTCAACGGTTGCGAGGGAAATCCAAGACGTGAGGCGTCGATACAGAGGGGGTGGTGGAAGAGTATGGAAAAGGCTGCGGGTGACACATGAGTGTCTGGATGCCGACGTTCGCACGCAAACGTGAAGTGGTCGTCCTCGTGCACGACGGTGTACTCAATGGTGGAGTCGATGCCTTTGATCGCGTCCGTCATGGCGTGCGTGAGGAAGCAGCTGAGACGGTCTGGTGTGTACCTCCCGGACGGAATGGCGCACGTCACGATACGTCCACACGGATCGGAGAAGACGAGTTGGTGCCCCGGTTCTCCTGGTTTGGTGATGGGGAAGTAGAGACGATTCAACGCCGTTTCCAACTCTGCACCGAATCGCATGGGTTGACCCGTGCACATCGGTCGGTGACATGGTGCGTAAAAGCCAAGAGGAATGAGGACGTAATCCCAGAATGCGGTCGGTTCCGAGGGCCAGTGGGCACGGAAGTCCACAAGGCGAACCGGCATCGTCGAAATACCGCACAGTCGAACGAGTCGTGTGGCACCGAAACGCACCGTGTCTCCATCGACGGTGTCGGAGGTCACGCCCACCTTCATCCGATCCTGGAGCGCGTCGTAGGTCACCTCAAACTTGAGATCCGGTATTTTCGCGCGAAGACGATTGTGCAACCATGTAGCGAGTTCGCATGGGCTTTGAATGTTTGACACGATGAGTGAGTGGACATCCGATGTGAGGGGTGTGCACCTCACGACAAAGGTGGTGTCGTCCGTGACGTCGACGCGTCCGAAGGCATGCAGTTCCGAAACGGAGACGTCACCCTCGGAGGCTCCGAGAAGACGCACCTGGTGTCCACGGAGAACGTCGTCGCGAAGACCATGTGGGTACTTGCAGGTCACCTGCATGCCCTTGTCGCGTCGGCGTGTGCGCACGATCGGATTCACACGTAGAGGCAGATGCACGCTTCCAACCGACGCGCCGTTGCGGTAAACTTCCACCGTCTGGGTCTCTGGCGTGAGGCCGATACCCTCGTTCATGTAAAGTCGATTCCAATCCTCCTCCACCGTCCATTGCACCATGGGAAACTCGCACGACGCGAGGGCGACCTTCATGGCGTCGTTGCGAAGTCTATTTCCTGGCAAACGAAACGTGAAGGATGCGTCTTCACGGATGATGGCATCGCGTGTATGAAAACACATGGTCATTACTTCCGTCGGCATGACTATGTTATTATAAACGTTACAATGAAAATATGATCCGACCTCCTCCCGTGCTCGTGGATGATGCGGACGACGCTCCCATTCGTCACGACATAAACTCGGACGATGTGCGCCGAGCCTATCCGGATCTTCCAGAAGGGACGGGTAGGAACTCGTTTGTTTCTCTGTGCGACTACCGTGCATACAGGGCCATATTCCACGCGTTCCCCGACTTCCGACCCCCCCGCAGTGGTGTTCCCGTGCAAATCCACCCTCAGTGTCACGCCTCCTCTCGAGAGCGTTTGCGCGATGTTCCCTTGGAAACCGTGACGTAATTGGTGGAGAACAGGACAGTTTGCGAGGTCATAACGTCCGAGGTGGCCGCGGTGGGTTGGTACGTTGCAAATGGAGACGGAAACCACAGATTGCGAACCAGTGGAGACGCGAACAGGTCGATGTCGTAGTGCGTAATTGATCTCTTTGCGCGAAGTTCGGAGAGTAGTTGCACCGCAACTGTCGCGGTCGGAACGAAGTATGCAGCGGAACTGGAGACTCGAAATTCGGTCTTTTGGAGTGGATTGATACCAGGTTGCATGGTCGCGGCGAGATTCGACGCCTGGCGGTTTTTGCGGAACTCTCCCATGTCCTTTACCAACGCGGCGTTGAAACTCCCCGCGATCATGCAAATGGAATCACGAGGAAGAGAGTCGAATGCGACGTTCACCATGGCATCGGGTACGTAAATGTCGTCCTCAAGCACGAGTAGTGGAAACGAGTCCGACATCACGGCGCGTTGCAGCACGGCAGCGTGACTCGCCCAGCATGCCGACTTGCGTTCCCTTGCACCCACGGATGCCCTCGGCATCACCTTCATGCGCGAGGTGACGGTCGAGGGCACTGTGGTGACGTCGACTGCGTCGAAAACGGCGAGATCGGGAAAATGTGGACGCAGGAGGACCTCCACACATTCGCGTCGATCAGACCGTTCCCGCAGGGAGATGCAAGAAACGTGCAGGTCCGTTTGCGTCACCTTCATTCCTTTCGTTTGGTACCACATCCCTCGTGCATCGGTAGATAAAATGCAACGAAACGACAAAACAGGATGTACACCCGTCTGCGCGACATTCATCCATCCGCGGGTACGCTCACGTTCCCAAGAAATACGGACATCATGCACAACTTCACACTCCACGACACGCGTGGGCGGCTGATTCACAATACGAATCATGAGGCCCATGAACAGTTTGTGGTGCACCGATTTCTTCGTCCAACCGATAGTGTCATAGAGTTGGGCGGAGGAATCGGTACAAACTCCATCCAAATCAACATGACGCTCAAGGGACGCGCGAAATCACAACATTACGTCTTCGAACCACAGGCCGAGCTTGTGAAACTCCTCAACGAGAACGGGCGCCTCAACGGGTGTAAATTTCACGCGATCCACGGCGTGCTCTCAAAGGAGAGAGGTGTCCGTGTTCCTACCTTCAATGCAGACTCGAAGACGTGGATATTTGTCAAGGCGGATACCGCCGCACGCGGACCCGTCGTCCCCTCCATCAAAACTCTTCCCATACATCCCACCGCCATCGTCGCCGACTGCGAGGGGTGTCTTCTAAAGGTTCTAACCGACTTCCCGGAGATTCTCCGCAACATCCGCATGGTATACATGGAGAACGACGGCGGACGGGAGGTACTGCAGGGAGTGCGTGAGATTCTTTTGTCGCACGGACTTGAGCAGAAGGTGAACACGAGTCATCACAAACTGTTTGTTCGTCCGGGACGCAAGCGCAGTCGACGGCACAGTCGACGGCGCAGCAAGTCCTCCTCACGTTGAGGTGGTGTCGCATAATTCGTCGTCCTCTGTCGGACGTGGACGCTTCGCGAATGTGGACAGTTCTAGAATGAGCTGTTCCAGACGCGGCGGTAGGGACTCGTCCTCTCCGTTGCAACGAACGCGTCGAAAAAGGTCGATGAGAAGGTCCCATGAGACCACCGCCCATACAGGAGAGTGATTGCGGGTGAACACGAGACACGGAGACGCACCCTGTGGTGTATTTTTGCTCGCCTGTTCGAGACACCCCCAAATGTTGATCTTTTCGACGTTTTTGCATTCGATGGATAGAGGCACGCGCTCACGCGCCGCGGGTGACATTCGTATGTCCTCTCCTCCCGCTCCCATGCTCGTGGACACCGCGTCACCGTCTCCCAATTCCGGGAATGCGTCCATGATGCTCTTTGCGACGCTCTGCTGTAGGCGCCGCCCCTTGCTCTTGCACGATTGGGGACGCATTTCACCGAAAAGCGTCCGATGGGATGGGACCCGCGCTCCATTAACACTGATTCTTTTTTAGGGCGTCACCTGTCAAATGACGTGGTTGGACGATCTGAAGTACGATTCGGACGCATCCGACGCCTCTTGGGATGACAACGTTGCGGAGAGTTCGGTTTGGAGGGGAGCGACGTCTCCACTAGACGGCGGCGATTGGTTGCGGGAACTGGAGGAGTCGCTGCGGGACGACATTTCCGAAGACGATTATTACGGAGGCGTTGGTACCAACGAAGAAGGGGCATTCGGTACCAACTCAAACGAAAGCGACGATCGCTTGTACATGGGGCAGAAGAAAGACTGGAAGTGCCAGCGTTGCGGCAAGGTGGTCGTGAAGCCAGCCGACAAAGCCACAATTGACAACTGTCCAAAGTGCCGAGGGAACAAGTACTTATGCGACAAGAACAGCGGTATCCTCGTGGATATCAATCGCGGAAAACCTCGCGGGACCTCGGGTCACTATGTCATGGCGCGGATCTTCCACACGGCGTCAATGGGCACTCCCTTCGCGATTGACACGGAAGCAGGGTCTATGCGCGTCACACTTCGTCCGGACGACAACATACCGGACTACCCAAGCGGTACCGTGGTGTATAAACTTGCTCCCAGGAGCATCAAGGCGCTCACTACGCAATTGGGACCTGGACTTGTTGGTACGGTCGCGGAGAACGTCGACCGCAGCCACCCGGAGGTGGTGGTAGTACAACCAGCCGGAGGAGGAGAGGTCGAGACGATCGAGAACCCGCAGTTTGCGGTGCTTTACACGGACGTTATGGTCACACCCGTGTCCCAGAACCTGCCGACCACCGTGGATCCCTCAGTAGGCGACCCACCTCCGCCGTCGGGAAGGACAAACCGCCCGCGCGACGATGTGGACACTGTGGAAGACCTTTTTGCAGACGCACTTTCTGCAGACGCACTTTCTGCAGACGACGACGTCGCACCTCCCGACCCACCACCTCCGCCGTCGGGAAGGACAAAGCGCCCGCGCGACGATGTGGACACTGTGGAAGACCTCTTTGCAGACGCACTTTCTGCAGACGACGACGTCGCACCTCCCCCATCACGCCAACGCCAATCTATCGACGTGAACGTGTACCTCGACTACGACATGGAAGACCCCCCCATTCTCATTAAGGACGTCCGTTCGTTGGAGACGCTGCGCCTGCGGCTGAATGACTACAATCGGTGCGGCGACGATGACAATGACGTCATTCATGACACTGAATCGTACAAGGAACTCACGCAGAAAATCATGGACGACGCGATTGCAAGTGGCGCATCCCTACTGACGGTGTCGGTGTACTCGAAGGACGCGGTCGACCCTCAACGTCGACCCTCAACGTCGATCCGAAATGTGGAGGGTATGATGTCGGGAGGCAATCCATTGATGATGACCAATGGACGTTTCGCGAATGACGAGGAGGAGGACGACGGCGAACGCGATCGCCTTGTAGACGACGACGAGGAGGAGGAAGAGGAGGAGGAAGAGGAGGACCCGTGGTTAGGTCGCACGGCGTTGGACGCCGACCGAGATGTGCGAATGAACACTGCGTTCATGATACAGGAGCACGGAAGAATGACGCTGGCGCAGTACCTGGAGGAGAATCTGGAACTTCTTCCGTGGGCGGACTTCATTTCACCGCACCGTCTCTCCATGTTGGCCAACGTCGCCAATCCGTTTCTCGTTCTGTCTCCAATGTTCTTCGAGGGTGCCGTATCGGAGGCGGAGCGATTTCTGAACATGCACATCAATGCTGAGCATCTGTCCGGGTTGGGGTTGGGTGTGGCATCGTTTGACAAACGGTTCCTCAACGGTATTCAATGGGACGTGGGCATGATCTCAAACGCAAAGAAGGCAAAGGAGGAACGCGACCACAAAGAGGCGGAAAAGCGCGTCATCAAGGAACGCAAGACGGCGGAACAGGAGGCGCAACGTCAGCGGCGCAAGCAAGAAAAGGAGGAGGCGGGAATGGTGCGTGGCGCTGCAAAGAAGGCGGATACGGAACGGCGCATCGCAGCTGCGGAGGAGAACCGGCGCCTCAAGGCGGAGTTGAAGGAGGGGGATCGACGCCGCAAACATGAGAAGGCGACAATGCGAAACCTCGACAGGTTGATGAAACCGGGACTCAAAGGCCTAGAAACGGACGAGGAGCGTGCGGAGAAACGCAGCGATGCGTCCAATCGGTACGGAAACCTCCCATGGGCACAAGCATCCCCTCCGGTAGGTGTCGCGCGTCATCCGGAGACGGGACATCCGATCGTTTTCACGGACGTCCCGGAGGTCGTGTGCAATGCGCTCTTCTGGTTGATGGCGTACCGCCTCTACCTTCACATGAAGGACCCCCTGTCGGATGAGATGATCTTCCGCAACATCAATCGCTACTATGGTCGTGCCGTGGGAGCTGGTGGACAGCGTGATCTCTCGAAACGCCAATGGCGTTCCTGGCAGCTGCAGCGCAAGATTCCCGGGACATCCGGGTTTCTCGGACAGTACATCGAATCCATCCTCGCAGCACTCGTCAACGCGGCGTCCATTGCCGACCCCCGCATCGACTCTAGCGACAGCGCCCTCTCATGGATCGTCTGGATTCTGGATCCCACCAATGCAGAGCGTTGGTTGCGTGATCCGGTCGTCGTGCAGGGCTTGCAGGAGCAGGAGTACCACCCAGCGGGACGCGCCTCATCGTCTCGCATGCAGGACAAGTACGACGCCGAATTCCGCGATCGGAATCCGAACTGGTCTCCATCTCTTCCGACGTTACTGGAGATTCCGGATCTCCCCATCGTTCCTCCCGCACCTCCTCCACCTCTACCCGCCGACCCGACACTTCCGATGCCACCTCCGCATCCGCCCCCTGCTCCACCGTCGGACGTCGGGTCCTCCGCCGCGGGGTCGTCCGCCGCGGGGTCGTCCGCCGCGGGGTCGTCCGCCGACATCACCCCCGCGACCTTTCTTCCCGATGCGCTGATGAACATGGACAATGTCACCGAGCCTGTCGACCTGCACCATGTGACGCACACGGACGACATGAGTTGGGGACTACAGGACGCACTCAACCTACTCGATGATCTGGGAGGCAACATGGAGCGTGCGAAGGACATCTTCATCCCTGAGGCTGGTGAGGACGACAGTCAGATTCGCTTGAACGTGCAGTCGAGTGGTGCGACGCCGCAGACGGCACGCAACCTGCGCGACAACGGTGGAGTCACGGCGGCGCAAATCGTCGCGACTGGTTTGTTCGACGTGTCCAACCTCATCGACGTGTTCAGCATCGACAGTCTCGTCGCAGCTGGCATCCCTCCGTTGGATCTTCTCCACGCGGGTGGGAGCGTGACTGACCTTCGACAGCATCTGTCGCGCGGGATTCTTCGAGATCAGGGATTCTCAGATGAGGTGAATGAATGAATATTTCTGCTGGACGCACCGCAACACACGCCAGGGCTCGCACGCTCACCCTTCGCTGACAAACCGCGTCACGGTAATACAGTACCGGCTCAGATGAGGTCATGTAATGCGTGAGAGATTTTGGGAGGGTGATATTATAAACACACAAAGACATGGAACTTGCGTACCCGTTAGACGTATGGACTCTCTCTAGCATGGGCGTTGTGATCGTAATGGCTGCAAGTGTGGTAATAATTTTGGTGCGTTGAAACGTAACCCTCTCAACCATGGACGCATTGGAAGTTCTACGTGCGAGCATGCTCAATTTTGGGACACAGCCCCGTGATCAATCTCCACGATCGGGTCGCGAAAACCGATCACCTGGACGACGTAGGAAATCGCGATCACCGAAACGACGACGCGCGTCCCCGGGACGCACTCGACGACGTAACATCAGTAAGCAACGCATGTCCCGGTTGCGTACCATGAGATGAGTACGCCTCTCTCTTTTTTTTTATACGGCTCTCATGAAACACATGACGGTGGAGGATCTCAGCCATGCGAGTGCCGATCGCCACGCCGATCGTATGATGCACGAGGTAAAGACTACAACTCAAATTCGTTTTCCACCCCGCCCTCCGCCTACGTTTTCGGCGCGAGAGTCCCTGGAAACCCCTACAGACAACATGGAGGACACCATCATCTCTGCGCGTGTTGCGAACGAGACTGCTGCACCCACCCCTGCGAACACCGCCACCAAACCCACCGTGAGCGCCAAGGCCACTCGAACCGTTCAGGAACGATTCCAGGACTTTTACGCCGACTTTGATAGTCTGGAGCCCATGCTCTCTACCCACCTCTCCCCAGAGGACAAGAAACGATTCGTCCAAGCGATTCGGGGTCCCGGTCCTCTGCACCGCCCCGAGATGGTCACCATCGCCGTCTCGATTATTGTCGTGATGATGACCGCAATGGTGTGCCTCAACAAGTCATCGACCCCCCATGAACCCCGTTCTCGTGCCGCACCATCTCCGTCTCCTCCAGTGGTGTCGTCGACGACGAACTTCAACATCGAACGACTCTTGAAACCACTCAATCGGAATCGTTGAGTGGTGCGACAAGGAAACGAATGAACGACTTGCCCTGCTCCTCGCTGTCGGACGCGCCACCAAGGATGCCTCCACCGAGTTCATGGGTCATCACGAGAGGCATCGAATTCTGAACCTGCGCCTTGATCATACGCACAGGGAGAATCTTGATGAATGCGTCGATCTTATCGACGGGGAACACAGCGTCGAACACGCAGTTCATTTGGGAGGTGTCGTCCTCTTCGACCTCGCCATCAGCGAATGCACGAACCGTCAGACTCCCATCCGCGCCCTTTTGAGTCTCGTGGCAAAAGGTCTGAGAGTGGCGCGCGTAACCCTCACCCTTCACCGTGAACACGACGACGGAGGGGTGATTCGCCGCCTCCTCGCGGAGGAAAATTTGGATCTGGATGCGCTCCGCGTGGGACTTGCGCGCCTTCTTGATCATCTCCTTGAGTTTGGAAAGGTCCGTCTCCAGACAGTACTCGAGGCGCATCTCGTCGAGATCGTCAAGCTCGTCCATCTCGTCGACGTACGTGTTCAGATCCGACGTCTCCTTGTGCGACCGCTGCTCCGGATCCTGCATCACGATGCGGACTGTCGCGTCGTCGTACCCTTCAATGCGCAGTTTGCCACGAGCACACGAGGGATTGTCGATGGATACGATGAGTTGTTTGCACTCGAGGCAAAAGGTGAACTCCTCCGGAGGAGAGTCTGACGAAAAGGTAACGTGATCGATGAGGATGCGTGCAGACACGACGCATGACATTCCCATGTCGGTACCGTCGAACATGAGCATGTAGTTGTTGACATTCTTGGGTTTCGACACGCGGAATGTCACACGGTTCATCACTGCCGCCACAGCATCGACGACGCTGCGCAGTGCGGACGCATCGTCGAACACGATGGTCCACTCCGGAGTGCGTGACTTGCGCTTGGTGCCGGCGGGGGGTGCGTAGGTGGTGGTCGTGTTGGACATGGCGAACGTGTGTGTATATGCGCGTGCGGGAACACGGCTTTGGTTGGTACACACGTTTCGAACTCTGATCTGGTGTACATGTATACACCTTCCGGGATGGTACCAAACACAAGGCGATGCTGTGTGATCGCCTATGTTGGTGGTTGCCGCGTTGCTGCAACATGACGACCGTCGGTCGCGAGGTGGACGTCACGCCCATGGAAACTCAAGCGGATTATACCATTCTTCAAGGTGGGTTCGGAGTTGTGCACTTCGAAACACGAAACGAAATGAGGGTGGCAGTAAAGAAAAGCTCGATTACGAGTGACACCATGCGGCACGAGGCAAATATTCTTTCGTGTCTACATCACCCCTTCCTCCCGGTCCTTCTCTCGTCCAACGACACAGAGATGGTCATGGCGGATTTGGGACGGCAATGTCTCACAGATGTGTTGCAAACGGGGCGCTTGTCGAGGATGCACTACGACAATATTGCGTGGTGTGTGGCATCTGCACTCGCATACATGCACGGATTACGATTCCACCATTCGGACGTCAAATGCGACAACGTAGTCGTCGATTCCTATGGAGACGCCGTGCTCATAGATTTCAATTTGTCTCAACAATCCCTAACGGGATTGTCGTCGACACGATGCGGCAGCATCTCCTACGTCCCCCCTGAGGTATACTGCGACCGATCTCCATGGGATGCATTCGCGGCAGACGTTTGGTCATTTTCAGTCCTCTACTACGCCATTCTGTATCGCCACCTTCCCTTTGACGACAAGTACTCTGTTTACGGACGATATGTCATGCTTCACGCATCTCACGGGAGTGTGGGCTCGCTACGAATGGTGTGGTCGGGGTCGCACATTTTCGATCGGGGAGACGTCGAAAAAAATCACGAAACCGTTCTTGACACTATGATGCAACCGATACCATCCAACAGACCGTCAATGGCATCCGTGGAACACACTCTCTACTGTCTCAAATATGGAATGCAGTTTGAGGGACGTTGTCTTCGTTCAAAGGAGTCTTCGACTGTGTGACGCTATTTTTTTCACGGGGTGTACTCTTCTCGTCACCGTTGGATTCCTCATCGACTACACCGTTCACCTTTGCCCGCTCCTTGGACGTGAGAGCGTCGTACGACCCAAATACGAGGCGACGTGTCGCTCCAATCATTTCCGCGTTGCATTCGCGCGCAAGGAAGATGACCAGGAAGAGACCTACACAAGACCCGACGACAATGAAGATGAGGGATTGGTCGGTAAAGGGTGTCACGTTATCGGGACGAGGAGGAGGAGGACTGGCGATGACGGGTTTTTGAGAGATGATGGTACTTGTAATGACCGCGTTCTGTAACCCCAGAGAGGACGCCGCCGGAGTGATGGCGTTGTTGAGATTCTCATCCGCCTCCAGAAGATCCGCACGTAGATTGTTTTGTACCGTTTGAGACGTCGTACTCGGCGGGATGACGATTTCTATGACCACAATCATGTCACCCGTGTTGACGACGATGGTGTTCGAGGTCTGAAGCGACCGTCGTCGTCGCTCCACTCCCGTGAAGATGATGCGGACGCGCACATTCTCCACGTCGACACTGGCGCGTTCGGCGAACACAGAACGCGCTTCTTCTACGAACATGTCCCTGTCCTCTTGAGGCGTTTCCTCCCATTGCTGAATGTTTACATTTTGGTACTCGAAGGTGACCTGCACCACTTGCTCCAATACGACGACCGAGTTGGGAGGGAAGGAGGGATTGGGAGGAAGCGGTGGACGGATGGGAGGCGGAGGCGGACACGGATAAGGTGGAGGAGGGGGTGGGGGCGTAGGGGGAGGAGGAGCTACATACCCTGGTGGATCCGGTGGCGGAGGCGGTGGAGGAGGACTGGGAGGAGGAGGAGTGGGTGGAGGAGGAGAGGGTGCGACGAAGACCTGTGCACTCGTCGTCGTCGATGCAGTGCGACTCTCGATGGGTACTCCCATGTGCGTCGCAAAGTCGGTGTCACTTGTCGTCTCGTAGCGTGTTCTCACCGTGACCGCGTCCGTTTCCGTGACCATGAAGAGGGTAAACGTCACACGCACACTCGCGGCCTCAAATGTGACCCGCATATCGGACGCCTCCGGATACTCCACGAGGAGTGCGGTGCGCAGTGCACCCTGATCCATGGTGACGACCGTTCCGGGAATGATGAAGGAGGACGACACCGAGTAGACGACCTTGCTTCCCGGTGACGTCGGTGGCAGGGGGGGAGGGGGGGTCGGAGGCAATTTTGGTGGAGTCGACGGAGGCGGATACGGAGGCAGGAGCGGTGAGGGAGAGGACGGAGGTGGTGACACGGGAGGCGGTGGACTAGGGGGAGGAGACAGAGGTGGTGAGGACGGAGGTGGTGACACGGGAGGCGGTGGACTAGGGGGAGGAGACA